>JAEEGG010002520.1_pt1 | contig 47044 bp, 28 predicted proteins | sample 9134161 | NCBI WGS metagenome assembly JAEEGG01 (sample SAMN16246543, study PRJNA631951) | gut metagenome | biome: gut microbiome; feature: rumen; material: CR-attached | host: Bos | place: Iran: Karaj | collected 2018-10
TGGCACTCTTCGCCGTGGGATAGAAGGTGCCCAGCGGTTCCAGCTGTACCGGTACGCCCTGGCTGACCAGTTCGGGCAGACACTCGGTGATCTTCTTCAGCACACCCTCCACGACGTCCTGCTTGTAGTGGGAGCCGTGATCGACGAGGTGCTTGGCGAAGCCCTTCAGCGAGAGGGTCGTCTTGACGTCCACCTCGGGATAGTACTTGCCGAAGCCGGCGTTGTTCTGATTCTTGTTCTTTCGGAGATTGATCCCCATTGCAATACTGTTCTTTGCCATTGTTAAAATTTTTTTAGTTAAACATAAGCTTTCTTCCGTCGTCCGGCGTTACCTTAGGTAACGTGCGTTGTTACTTTAGGTAACGGCCTGTCTTACCTTAGGTAACGTCGCCTGCAGCCCTTGGAGCCTTTCGACACTGCAAAATTACTACATTTGGGAAGGGCATTGTCCGATGCTGTCAGACTATGGTACATCAATGCAGAACTTGTCCGACAAAAACTTGACGATGTGCGGAGGCAACAGTATCATCTTCGGTTGCCATCCCATACGCAGCAGTTCTTCACGATGCGGTTCACACCAACGGCTGAACGTTCTTATACTAACACCGGCACTGTTGGCCAGTTCTTGTTTCGACATTGCTTTCATAACTTCTTCTAACTTCTTCTAACTTCTTCTATCTTCTTCTAACTCCTTCTATCTTCTTCTAACTTCTTAACTTCTATGATGACACCATGACGGTATGACAGTTAAAATTTAAAAGTCTTCGCGTACTGCGTATGTGTGTGCGGTACGCGAGGGAGTTCAGAATCCTGCCGTCATACCGTCATACTGTCATCGGCTTCAGCCAGTTGGCGGCGATACTCCTCCATCTCCAGTCCCGAGCGGTGCACGGCAATATAGCCGCGCTGGTTAGACCTGCGCTTGTACTCGAAGCCCAGCCGCGTAAAGGCCATGCCTATCTTCTCTTTGCTCAGCGTATAGGCCACGTTGGCACCGATCATCTGCAGCGCCATGGTTGCCGACACCAGTTCCCTGGCCTCCCCGGCCTTGGGCTTACGGAAGTGCAGGTCGACGAGCTCCAGTTCCGAATGTACCGTTTCGAACTGCTCGTTATGGCGTGCCATCCGCCTGATTTCGTCAGGCGAGAACCAGTATTGGAAGCCCTCACGGTAGAGCGTGTAGGCCTGGCTGTAGATGGCGTCGTAGTCGAAGGGCGTTTCGAGCGGCGAGATGATGCTGTCCACCTCGAAGGGCAGCCAGCGTCGCGTTCCCGTCGTGTCCGAGAGGAACTGCACGTTGTTGCCCGTGCCGCAGAACGATGCCAGGTGCGGGCGGTTCTCGTGGTAGCGGGCGTAGGCCTCACGCTCGTTGATGGATGGCATGGTCATCGCTGCCTTCAGCTTGTTCAGCTCCTTGGGCTGCATGGTGTCCAGCTCCTCCCAGCACATCAGACCGTACTTCGACAGCGTTATCAGGTCGTCCTTCGACACCATGCCGCTGTTGGTCTTCGTATAGAAGTACTCACGCAGCTGCGGTGGCAGCAGATGCGAGAACCACGTCGTCTTGTACGACCCCTGCTCGCCGATGAGCACCAGCATCTCGTGGTTCACCACCTGCGGCTCCACCCACGCCGCCACCATCGCCACCAGCCACTTCTTCAGACACTGGTAGAACAGGATCTGCTCGTCCGAGTCCCCTTTTACGTTCACCGTCAACGACAGTCCCATGATGGCGTCGCCGTCCTTCTCACGCCACGGTGGCAGGTGCTCTAGGTAGAAGCGGAAGGGATGATACTTCTTGACGTAGTCCGACTCGATGATGTCCTGCAGATACTTCTTGATGAGCGGCTTCTCTGCATAGAGCCTGTCCCACAGCGTGTTCAGGGCCCGGTCGTCCAGGTCAATATAGCCGTCCGTCACGCCGCCGTCCTCAGCGAAGATGGTCAGCAGTCCCTGTTCATTCTCCTTGATGACAGGTCCCTGCGACAGCCAGTGAATCTCCGTCCGTCCACGCACCTCGTTATAGCGCAGCATCACCCTGTCGGCCAGCATCGCCTTGATCTGCTCCGGTGTGGCATATTTCTCCTGCCATGCCTGCTTATGTCCGCCATCGCTGGAGTCTGCCGGTTTCTTCTTGTTCCGTTTCTTCTTCTCTTCGTCCATAAATGATATCTTTACATTCCGCCGGCAAAGATACGAAAAAGGAAAAACAAAAACCACGTACAACGTATGTATATATGGTACGTATAACGTGGTTTGCAAGACATCTGATTAACTCATGGCATCCCTTACTTTATCTCGGAATTTCAGTGATTTCTTCTGGTTGATGGCAGTGTGATAGTCACGATACATATTACGTCGGTTCCATAGCGTCTCAAAGGATTTCCATTTATCCTCAATCCCAAGTATCCTTGCCATCTCGTAAGCCAGTATAGCTGCTTCCGGTCGTGAGCCTGTAGGCTGGTAGTGCTCGTTCACGTAGCCCGCTTGCTGGGCTTTCCGCCAGAGGACCATTGCTTCGTCGGTGGCAAGCTCGTCGGGCAACCCCTCCGCGCTCTTCTCCCTCCCTACACAGGGAGGGTCGGGGTGGGTCTCCGGCTTGGGGAGGGTCTTCTCCCCAATGTTTATCTGTTTATCCACATACTGGCTGCCTGGGGCATAGATGATTACGGGGCTGCCTTGGTGATCCTTGTCTTTGCGGTGCAGTTGCTCCATCAGTTCGTTCACCTTCTTCAGGACATCGGCGGGCAGCATGTCACCGAGTCCCCTTAGAAAGTCTGGGACTTCTTCGTTGTTGTTCATATTATTTTCCGTTTTTATAGTTAATGATGTGATTTAAAAAAACGGAGGATGTGGACTTGTAATTTTGGAATTTGCATCAGTCTATCCTGGGGGTAGCAGACCCAACTCACAAATGCTATGCCAAAAAGCCCACACCTCCGTAGAGGGTGAGCTGACAAGACATTCTTTTCTGTGAGTTTAAAATCTATTGATCTGCTACTTCGATAGACTGTACAGAAAGCTGTCAACTTCTGGGTGCAAAGATACTGCATATTGAGCAAAATACCAAAGATTCTTGGATTTTTTTAATCCCTGCATTATAGCCGTCCTTTTATCGGGACTTTAAATCTTCGGTATCTACCAAGATGCAGCCAGTCTTAGATGTTAGTCATCCTCAACGGTGATTTCATACTGATCAATCATTCCGTCGGCAGTTGAGAGAGTCAGGATGTACGTTCCTTCTCCAAGGAAGTCGAGACAGTCGGTATAACTCTGACCGGCAGACAATGACACCGTGGTGTTCAGATATGTTACACCATTACCTGTAATCGTAATGTTCAGGTTTGTGATGTCATAGTTTGGGGTAATAGCAATATCACCCGTCTCTTCATCCAAATACAAGCCAATAGGATATTGGGCTGGTGACCTGAATGGAGAGCTGAAAGGAAAAACCCTCTTACTGTTATACTTGTCTGCAAACATCTCTGATGGGGTCAACAAAAGCCCCGCTAACAATACTAATACTAATTTTTTCATATACTATTTGTTTTAAAAATCGCTGCAAAATTATGGATAATCCGTATAAAAGCCAAACAAACAGCGTTTCGTGTGTTTTTGACATATTCGACTGAAATTAAGACTGTTAAACGCCATTTAAATGGAAAATCGTTCTCCCTGAAACGCTGAATGATTCAAAAAACAACTATTTGCAGTTGGAACATAAAAAGTATTGTATAAAGTTTGTTGATTCAAAGAAAATAACTACCTTTGCACTGCAATGATGAAGAATACAATACATATACTTGTCACGTTTATCCTGTTGACCGGCTGTCAGGGCATTCAAGTTTCAGACAGGTTGGACATGATTGACTCTTTGGTGGTCAAAGAACAATACGATTCTGCCAACGTGCTTATAAACGAGCTTGGCGAAACATCAATGACGGCAGAAGACCAGGCACATTACAACCTGTTGTTAACACAATTGGGTTATATCACTAACAACCCATTACCATCAGATTCATTACTTGACTTGGCTATTACCTATTATAATAATGTGGGGAATCACCGGAAACTGGCTGATGCCTATGTCTACAAATCATACAGGTCAAGATTAGAAGAAGACTATCCACAGGGTATATTATTTGGCAAGGAAGCAGAACGTTTGGCAAAAAATAGCGGTGATGACCGTTTGGATTTTAAGATTGCAGATAATCTGTCTTTTCTCAATGGCCTATGTGGAAATGATATGTTGCAACTCCAGTATGCCAAGAAGGCTTTAGCCTTGGCTCTGAAAGTGCGAAACAATAATTGGATTCTCTATTCATACAATAAAATCAGTTATGCATTTTATTATCTGCGACAACAAGACAGTGCCTGCTTCTATATAGAAAAATCCTTGCCCTATATCGATTATATACTTGACACAGACAAAGCTGGACAGCTAATGAATATTGGTTTGCTTTACAAAGAAAAAGACCCAAGCAAGGCAAAAGAATATTTTATCAAGTCATTAGCATGTTGTGAACATCCTGAGACACTTGAACATTTGGCAGACATCTATTATGCAGAGGGAAATCGGGAGGAAGCATATCGCCTATGGAAGAAAGCTCTTACAAAAGACAGCAGATACGAAAAAGACAATCTGATTCATAGTATTCTGGCATACGATCTTGAACGTGGAAATCTGGAAGATGCAAGCAAGAACCTGGATGAGATTATTGCCATCAAAGACAGCATGCTGTATCTGCTAAGGAATGACACCATCAAAGACCTGCAATTGCGCTTCGACCATGAAGTAGCAATGCATGAAGCAGACAGGAAACTTATCAATGCCCAATGGTTGCTACTTGGTCTCGTGCTTGTCGTGAGTATGATGGCGCTCTATATTTTTATCCGAAAGAAAAAGGAGGAGGCCTTGCAAAAAGAGCACCAGATGCAACTGTTTGCTTATACGACGGAAATCAATCAGCTGAAAGCCGTTAGGGACAATGCGATCAGTCAAATCAAGGATTTGGAGAGTCATCAGGAAAAGGACAATCATAAGATAAGCCAATTGGAAGAGGAAGCGAAAAATGCAGAACTCGCCATTGAGAAACTCACGAAGGATATCAGGAAGCTACTCGATGATGAATCGCCGAAACTGAAACGAGGCAGGATGCTTTATGACGATATCATGGAAGGGAAAACGATATTTAACTGGAGCTATAAGGAAGAAATGCTTTTCAATAACTATTATGCGGCAACCAACTATCAAAGCTATAACCGTCTGAGGAAGATTAAAAGGACAGAAAAACTGTCGGCTCACAATATGTTCTATCTTATTCTGAAAGAGATGGGCAAGAGTGATGATGAGATCCGCAGCATCTTAGGACTCTCGCAAGAAGGTCTACGTTCACTTAGACATAGAACAAAACCGATAGCTTAACCCAACTTTATTCCCTATTGTGAAAGTGGAATTATTTTAGGGATAATCAGTCGAAATATGATTTTGAAACGTGACCGACCGTTTCAAAATCGCGCAGTTTTCTGCATTTTTAGAATAACATCCTGTATATCAGTCGTTTATCACAAACGAGCTGAAACGCACAATTTTTGGTATATGTTGTTAATCTTCCTATCTTTGTCCTCAAAATTACAAAACCACACGATTATGAAGAAAGAAACCATTATTATTATGTTGCTCTGTTTCACGTTGCAAGGGAATGCACAGGAAACGGCTATGTGTACCTATGATGCCTCAGGAAACCGTCTCTCACGATTTATCTACGTAGACAGAAGCCGCAGTTTACAAAGAATGACGGACAAGGGCGGTCATGTGGAAATGGAACACGGTGTCGGTTCTTCTGTTCATTTTTAGTTTAAATTGTTTGGATATTTACGAATATGTTATTACCTTTGCCTTCGCTAACCAATATAACTGATAACTATATGGCGAGAGCGATTAGGAAGAAAAGCGGAACAGGAGTCTACCACGTAATGCTTCGTGGTATTAACCGTCAGGATATTTTTGAGGATGATGAAGACTATATGCAAATTTAAATATTTAATTATGAAGAAACGTTTTTATTTGATATTTTTGATAGCATTCGCTGCCGTTGTTAACGTCAGTGGACAATATCGCTATTGCCTCAGTTACCAAGACTTTTGCAATGACAAATGGGAGGAATTGGATCATATCTATTTCACACAACATACTAAGAATGAACAGGTGTGGTGGGGCGGAAATGACTTTACAGTAACGTACGGTAAAGGACCCATTGACAAGATTCTCAAGAAACAGGCTTTTGCGGTGATGTATTACGATTCAATATATGTGAATTGCTACAACCTTTGGTTTCAAGACACTCGTTTTGGGAAAGGATATGTAAAGGCTAAGCGCATTGGGAACCGCAGTCTGATTTTCGTCAACAGGATGATTGGTCAGGAAGCAAGAGAAGACCAGAATACGGTTGCTTTTGGCGTTATGTTTGGAGCTATTGGTGGAGCTATTGCTGGCACTTCAGCTTCAAAGAAACTAATGAAACAACAGGTATGCTACATCATATCCAAGGGTGCTGACGAAAAGGGCAGGATAATAATCCGTATGGTAAATGACGACCTGATTAGCAAGATGCTTAAAGACAATGGGGAGTTGTTGAGGGAATATTATGATGAAGAGGACGAAAAACAACGGATTCATGCCTCGCGTGTTATGCCTATCCTTCAATGTTCTGGACTAATAAAGTAATCCCGTGATCTACCCCGTGATCTCACAGAGATAAACATATTAATATAAAAAAAAGAGATAACATGAAGAAACTTTGGATGATGACGATGCTGTGCTGCTTGCTGGCAGCACTAGTACAGAGGGTATCTGCTCAGACAGAGCCTGGACATTTTTATATTCAACCTGGTTTTGGTGGAGTATATTCCTTTTTTTCTGGTAGCCAAACACATAATATATATTTAGGCCGTTTTGATGATACCAGCTCAACAGGTAATATTTATATGGATATAAATGAGTTCTACCCCACAAAGTTAGACCTTAAAGGGCACTTTGATTTTACATTAGGAATTGATGCTGGTTATCAGGTTAACAAAAATTGGGCTTTCTCGTTTGGGATATGGTATTCATGCCAAGGTGCAAAGATTGACGATCAGTTTGTGGCACCTGCAAATTCCCCCTCTCAACCAGATGATTGGTTTAATTTGGGTCCTTCTTTATTCAGATATGACGATTTCGTCTGCCGAGGGGATATCTATTCAGACTTTATTTCCCTGCCATTCAAAGCGCATTACTACCCATGCAATGGTTTTGCATTGTTTGCAGGAGTTGAGGCTGGTATTCTTATCAAGAGCAAATACAAATTGGAAATAGGATATAAAGCATATCTTGATAGGGGGGCAAAACTTGTTGAATACTACGGCGACTATCAAGGGCTTCGAAATACACTCTCCCTTTCGGCTCTTGCGGGCGCCTCATACGAATATAGACATGTTGTACTCTCTCTAAGCTATCATATGGGACTCACTAAGACTTTCGATGGTTCTATTGGTAGAATATATTCCGAAAATTCAGAAAGTAGTAAAACATCTTTAAGTAACAATTCCCTTCAACTTACGCTCGGCTACAAATTTGAATTATAGTGCGTAGCCCGTATTTATTTATAGAGATCATGGTTCCAGTGACCATTTTCTGTATTTAAAATTTGGGGATCACGGGGTCTCTGACGATGTCAGAGTGTGGCTTCGCAATCTATTGATCATTTTTCAAATATAATGAAATGCAAATTAAGCAAGTAATAAATCACATTAAAGGCGGTGGACTCCTAAATATGATCAGGAGAATTGCCCCATTGATCCAAATAACCGAATGTATAAACTAAGAATAGCCGACAGGTTGCTGGTTCGTAAACTGGCGGGCAAAGGTGCCGTATTGATAGAAGGTCCGAAATGGTGCGGTAAGACAACCACCGCTCGTCAGCAGGCCAAAAGCCTGCTTGACTTGGGCGACACTGCGGCAAAGCCCAGAAATCGAGCGCCGAGGGTGAATGTCGGTGTTAGTCTGTTCCTAATTGATAATGACTTTCTTTTTATTAATAATGTATAGACCGGGATTGCTGGGTTTGCTGGTGAGCTTCTGGCCATTGATAGTGTACCAACAGTCACCTCTTCCGTCCTCCATCTTCCCTCTGACATCTTTAATGCCAGTGCTTATCTTGCCGTCAATGTAGTCGGGTAGGTAGTAGCCCAGGTGGGGCGGCTGGTTATAGGCGGTGTTTTGCCAGCAGATGCCCATGCGGTAGGTGTGGTCGTGCATCAGCGTTGGCACACGATAATCTGTGGGCGTAACAGTCGTATAGATATTCAGCGTAGCACTATTGCTGCTGTCCCATAGTATCAACTCCTCGCGCCAGTCACCAAAGATGTCGGCAGAGAGGCAGGGCGTCGCTTTCGTACCATTGCACGACGAAGGGCTGCCCAGGCTGGAGATGGTCTTACTGCCTACGCCTAATGTACTTCCACCATATTTTGAAATGGTAGTGCCGTCCAGCAATTCGTCCAACAGGTCACCATCCCAATAGATGCGGAAGTTCATGGAAGGCTTAGAGCTGGCTACTTGCTTGCCAGTCTGTGCACTGAAAGGATTTTGATTTCTAGCGGGTTGCTTATCTGCATCATTTGAACCAGAGACAAAATTTGCGTTATCATCGAATCCACCATATGATGACCAGAACTCATAGCCGCGATTCTTGGCTACTATGTCAGCAGCCAGTCCTCGACCATTGTCAACACCATGTTGCCCTCCTTTTAGTAGTATTTCTCCTGTTGCAGCATCATGTATGTCCCAGGGGTATTGTCCCTTTTCTTCGTGAACATCGAAGAGTTCGAGACCGGGACGGTCGGGGTCGAGGTCGGCCAGATGGATGGCATCTCCGTGACCGAAGCCCACGCTGTAGAGCATCTTGCCGTCGTCGTCGAGGGCGGCCGAACCCCAGATAATTTCATCTTTGCCGTCACCGTCGACATCGGCAATCGACATATTGTGGTTGCCGTTGGCATACATGGTGTAACGGTTCAAACCTGAGTAGCAGGTGGTTCCTGTGTAAGTGGTGCTTTGTCCGTTGGCATCTACTACGGAGTATTTGGTCTTTGAATCGCTGCGGTGAAGCCAGCGCGTCTTCAACTGCTGACCATCGAAATCGACAGCCCAGATATAAGCATAGGTATAGTAACCGCGACAGAAGATGCCGCTGGGACGCTGGTCAGGACCGGCCAAATAGGCGGTAGCGGCGAGATAGCGTTCACCACGATTGCCGTAATCGCCTTTGTCGTTCTTGCCGCTGCGGTCGTCCCAGTTGTAGGTGCCCGCAGCCTCGCTCAACTCTGCCTTAGCGTTACGGTTGGGCCAGTAGGCAATGGTGTGAATGGCAGCACCCGTCTCACCGTTAAAGACCGTCAGGTATTCGTGACCGCTATTGATGCGACCAGCACTTGTGCGATGATCCTTCGTGTTGTTGGCGGCCTTGATCTTGTCGTCGGTAGCAGCCTGATTCACGTAGTTGCCCTGTCCGTCCTTTGAACCAGGTGCCGTCTTACATATCAGTTCGGCCTTCCCGTCACCGTCGTAATCATACACCTGAAACTGGGTATAGTGGGCACCGGCACGGATGTTTACGCCGAGGTCAATCCGCCAGAGTTTGGTGCCGTCGAGCTTGTAGCAGTCGATATAGACGTTGTCGGTCTTGCCACTATTGGAGTTGTCCTGTGAATTGCTTGGATCCCACTTGACAAAGATTTCGTATTCGCCGTCACCGTCGACATCACCTACCGAGCAGTCGTTGGGGGAGTAGGTGCCGCCCTGTGCTCCAGTAGCCGGTCGATCCAGTTTCAACTGTTTATACAGTGTTGTCCAAGCCTTTATGGCCTCTGAGGTTTCTTTCACTTCCCCATTGACCTTCGTGACGACCTGATAGTCTGCCTCTGAAGACGCATTTTTGTCTGTATAGTTGGTGACTTGCAGGTCGGTGGCTATGGTAACACCATTGCGAAGCACATCGAAACGAGTGTCCTCACTGTCTGTCCCTAAAAAACGCCAGCTGACAAAACATGTGGTTGTACTGGTAGGTACGGCCACAAGTCCGCGATCCAGCTTCTCCATCTGGCTGGTTGGTGTTACTTGGGCCTGAGAACTAATGGTTATCAAGGCCATCATTGTCACGAAATAGTGTCTTAGCTTGTTCATATGGTAGCTTGTTTTTGCTTAATTTTTGTTTAACGCGGCAAAAGTACGAAAAAATGTCGGATATACAATCAATGAATTGCCTTTTTCAATCTTAAACGACCAAACTTTATAAAAATATAGCATTTTTTTTGTGTATTTACCTTTTTTTGATTAATTTTGCACGCTGAATGCGAAGCCATACTCAGATCATTGGATCAGAGAACGCTAAACCATACCTATAGACAGGCTTGAAAACAAATCAAATTATTAATAAATAGCTATTTATGAAAAAACTCTTTTTGTATGCATCCCTATTGTGCATAAGCCTTGTATCCTGTAAGAAGGATTACCTGGTGCCTGAGGGAGAATTGCCATCTTGGCTTGGCGAGAGTATCTACAAAGAGCTTCAGCAGTCTTCACAGCTTGAAGGCACGTTTAATACGTACTGTAAGCTGATTGACGACTTGGGTTACACCGAGGTGCTGAGTAAGACGGGTAGTAAAACCATCTTCCCAGCCAACGATGAAGCTTTTGAAAGATTCTTTGCCGGCGGAAACAACAAGTTTGGTGTCAGCAGTTATGAGCAGCTGACCCACTCACAGAAGGCAGAACTACTGTTCTCGACGATGATTGACAATGCCATCCTTGTAGGAACGCTGTCAAACAAGCAGAACACTGCCGGTAACATGTTGCAAGGACAGTTGGTGAAACACGCCACCAACATGCGTCTGACTTATGCTGTTGCACCTTGGTCTGTGCAGAATATGCCTGCTAACAACAAGTATTTCTCGCGTTTCCAGAGTGGTGGTAACTCCATTTTGGCAGTATTCGATAATACGGTGGCACCTATGGTGCATTTTACCGGCGAGTATATGCTTAACAACAACATGACCATTACGGGTGATGAAAGTGACTTTAAGATTTTGACAGGTCACGAATATAAGGACGGTGATGCATATATTTTCAATCGCCAGGTGATTAAGGGCGATGTGGTTTGCCAGAACGGTTATATACACCAACTCGATGAGGTGTTGGTGAATCCCGGAAACATGGCAGAGGTATTGCGTTCGAACAGCGATACCCGCTATATGTCACGTATGCTGGACTATTATTGTTTCCCGGAAGCTGACATGACACTGACTGATCAATATAGAGAGACTTCTGGTTCAAGCAGTCAGGATACCATTTTCGCCATCCGCTATATGAGTAAGAACTCGCAGCGCGCCAAGCTGTCGCAGCCTGTACGTGGTGTGACGGTGGCTGACAACCAGTTGCTGGACTTTGACCCAGGATGGAACTATTATAATCCGACATTGAAAGGTGGAACGACTGACGATGATGCCGAGATTGCTGCTTTCTTAGCACCTAACGACAAGGCTGTAGAGGACTACTTCCTGAAGGAGGCTGCTTATATCCTCAAGAACCTCGGTGACCCGGCGCTGAGCATAACGGCAGAAAACCTCAATGCACACCTTGACGCTATTTATAACAATGACCCATCGATCTTCGCCAGCATTCTGAACAATGTGATGAAGCCCTATCTGACAAAGACCGTGCCCAGCTCGTTCTCTACGGTGCAGAACGATGCTTTCGAATTCCTTGACGTCACGAAGGACGACATTATTAAAAAGACAGACGGCAACTATGATGTTACCATAGCCAACAATGGTGTTATCTACAAGATGAACAAGCTGTTTGGTCCGAAACTGTATAATTCGGTTCTCGGCCCCGCTTCTGTATATAAAGATATGCGTATTATGGGCGAAATGCTCAATGACCACCAGACAACTGCGGGTACAGCCTCTAAGCTGGGTGCCGATATGTACTATTATCTGCTGTCTATGAAGGCTCGCTATGGCCTGTTTGTTCCCACAGACAACGAGACACAGTTTATTGTCATCGACCCCACTTCCGTCAAGGATGATGACGGTCTGAAAGGTCTGCGCTTCCGCTTTGACCAGACAGAAACGGGTTCTTTCCATATTTTGGTCAAGAAATATATCTATCAGTCAGGTCCTTATAATGAGTTGAGTTCATATGTGGAGGCTCCTAACGCCCAGGATATCAATATCGAGACTGGTATTTTCAACAGTCAGATTAAGGATATCCTTGACTACTGCACCATCGTATTGGCCGACTCTACGGAAACAGGTAAGGGTAGTGCACAATATGGTCTTTATGGCAATAAGTATTATAAGACCAAGCATGGTGGAGCTGTTGTCGTCAGCGGTAACAAAGTAGCTGGCGGTTTACAATTGCCCAATCCCTCGCAGTGGTCTACTATCACCGAGACATTCGATGTCAATAGTCCTGATGCTAAAATTGAGAACGGTACGGTCTATCGCTTGGACTATCCGCTACAGCCGACGATTACAAGTGTCATGCAGACGTTGTCACGTCCGGAATTCTATGATGACGCAGCCGACTATGACATCAGTGCTCCGGACTATGACCACTTCCTGAACTTTTGCCTGCAGTTCAATAATGAAGACATCTATACCTTCGCCGGTATTCTTGCCGGTAATGAGACTGAGGCACAGAAGAATACCAAGATGAAGGCTTACCGTATTATTGACGATAACGACAACTGGGGTATGCTCAGCGCATATAACTATACCATTTATGCACCCACCTATGAGGCTATGCAGAAGGCCCAGAAAGAGATGGGACTGCCTACATGGAAAAGTGTGATGGCTATCGTTAACAATTGGGAGAGTGTGAAAGACCAGTATGGCTTCAAGAGCCAGAACGATGCGGCAGCTTATGTAAAGGAGCAACTGGAGAAGATGACGAAGTTCGTGCGTTATCACACTCAGAACAGTTCGCTCTTTGCCGACCGCTATTATAAGAATTACGATCCTGAGACAGGTCTGACAACACCAGAACCTGCTTACTCTACATTCTGTTCAAATGCTATCGGTATTGCTCAGACACTGATTGTTACAGGTGGTGGCAACAAGCTGACTGTGAAGGATGCTTCCGACACTTCTGTAACCATCAATGCATCTTCTGACAATGCCAACCTCATAGCACGTGACATCACGACATCAACAAAGACTGATGCAAAGTATGGTTCTTACAAGACCATTGAGACATCGGCCTTCGTGACCATTCACGGTATTGATACGCCTCTGTGTTTCAACAGTAACCGGAAATACTAAGGAGTTAATAGTTAATAGTTTACAGTTAATAGTTTACAGAATATGATAAAATCAAGAATCCTATTGACTTTCTTGTTCTCTGTCATCGCCCAAATGATGATGGCACAGGGAAAGGTCATATCAGGTACGGTGGAAGATGCCATGGGTCCGATTATGATGGCCAACGTGGTGGAGCGAGACGCTAACAATCGTATCGTCAATGCCACACAGACTGATATGATGGGTAACTTCTCCATGGAGATCAAGAACCCGAAGAATAAACTTGTCATCTCTTATGTAGGTAGCAAGACCAAGGTTATGACCATCGGTAATCAGACCGTCTTCAATATTAAGTTGGAGGACGAGGGTACTGCACTGACTGAAGTCGTTGTGAAAGGACGTCGCACCACCTCTGGCGGTTTGAATATTGACAAGCGTGAAGTCTCTATCTCTTCTCAGACCATGAACATGGACCAGGTAGAAGGTATGGCATTCACCTCAGCCGACGAGGCTCTGCAGGGTGAAATTGCCGGTCTGGATATTGTGGCCAACTCCGGTAACCTGGGTGCTGGTACTTCGATGCGCCTGCGTGGTGTCTCAACCCTTAGCGGTAGTGCCGAACCCCTTATCGTCGTCGACGACAAGATATTTGAGTATAACACAGGTGACATTGACCTGGAGAGTGCTGACGAAGAGGCCTTTTCTTCACTACTGGCAGTGAGTGTGGATGATATTGCAGAGATTACGGTATTGAAAGATGCCGCAGCTACAGCCATCTGGGGTTCTCAGGGTGCCAATGGTGTTATCCAGATTAAGACCAAGCGTGGTGCCCGCGGAAAACCCAGAGTGACGTTAGGCTATAAGTTTACGGGTACATGGATGCCCGCTGGCTATGACCTGCTGAATGGTGACAACTACACCATGATGCTCAAGGAGGAGTTCTTCAACCCCACACAGAGCTCTGCGGCTACTGCCAGTATCAACGAAATCAACTACATCCCTGCTGAGTCATGGGCAGAGGCCAATAACTGGAACAAGAATACCGACTGGGTCAAGGAGATCAAGCAGTTCGGTCAACAGCATGAGGCCAACTTCAATATCACTGGTGGTGGACAGAAAGCAACCTTCCGTATTTCTGCCAGCTATAACCATCAGACCGGTATGATTATCAAGCAGCGTATGGATCGTCTGACCACACGTCTGGTTTTGGACTACAATGTGTCTGACCGCATCCGCTTCTCGACCAACTTTGCGCTGACCTATACCGACAACCTGAAGAACTACACTTATGGCAGTAGCAAAAACGGTAACTCCAATAACAACTTGTTGGCAATGGCCTTGGCGATGGCACCGAACGCCAGTGTCTATCGCATGGATAGGTTTAATAACAATACAGGAGAGTTTTTCCTGATGAACCCAACGGTGAATGGCATGACACCAGATGATGGCAACTATACATCCACGCAGTTGGCAGACGTTGTGGCCATTGGTAACCCTGTAGCTTACGCCTATAATTCTTGGCAGAAAGAGAAGACCTACAGCATCGTACCCGACTTCAACATCAAGTATGAACTGCTTGGTACGGAAAACGGTCAGCATCGTCTGACCTTCAACGGTCGTGTCTATTTTGACATCTATGCTTATTCGAAGCCGACCTTCATGCCGGGTAGTCTCTCTAACGGAAGCTATACCGACAATAATTATAACTTCATCACCAATACGGAGACGAACCAGTTTAAGATGGGATCACGTATGGAACTCATCTTTACGCCAGCCTTCAAGAATGAGGACTTCTATCTGACAATGCTGGCACGTTATGAGGCTGGTACGCAGAAGAACACTTATCAGTATGTTGCCCAGAACTCCATTCCTAACGGTATTGAGTCGGCAACGATTGATGCCCACTTGATGGATATGAGCAATCAGCCAGGTACTACGAAGTCAGCATGGCAGAACTGGATTTACAGTGCTCACTTCTCTTACAAGCATCGTTATAACGTTGACTTTACCTTACGTGGTGATTGCAATTCCAAGTTCGGACCTAAGAATCCCTGGTTCTATTCACCCTCAGTATCCTTGCGTTATAACCTCAGTGAAGAGCCTTTCTTCACACCTCTGAAGAAGGTGGTCTCGATGTTTGGTATTCGCGGTTCTTGGGGTATCACAGGTAGTTCCAGCGTCGCAGTTGACAACTACTTCAATCAATACACTTCCCGTGCAGGCCGCTATGGTTCTGGTTACTATACCACGATGAGCGGTATGAAACTGGATGACCTGCGTCCACAGAAGAAGATTGGTATGAACCTGGGCTTTAACCTTGGCTTCCTCGACGATATGATTGAGGTCGATTTGAACCTATATAAAGAGAATACCAAGGACTTGATTATGAAGGGTATTCCCATTCCAACCTCTGCTACATGGAATACTTCTACCACTTTGTCGTACGGTAATGTCGGTGAGATGGAGAACAAGGGATGGGAGTTGTCTATTACGGGTAATAAGTTCATCCGAATCGGTAAGTTCTCAGTTACTGCCAATCTCAATATGGCCCAGAATGTCAACAAGCTGCTGGCAATGGATCAGCGCGTACTTGACAACCTGAACGCACAACCCAGCTATAGTAAGCTTGGCGCCAACTCTATCCTCAGCCGTGTCGTCGTGGGCGACCCGCTTTGCTCTATCTACGGATTCCAGAGCAAGGGCGTGTTCCAATATACTTACGACTACCTCACCAACTACAATACCAAGCAACTGCAGCTTCAGCAGCAGGCTGCTGCCCGTGGTGAACAATATAATTGGGACTATGAGGCATGGATTAATCAGCAGTTGGCTGAGGGTAAGACATTCCCCGTGGCTACCGATGAGCACGGCAAGGTCATCATGACCAATACGGGTGTGCCCAAGCACCTTACTTATTATTATGGTGATACTGACTATGAGTTCAAGGGAGGTGATGCCATCTACGAAGATGTCAACCATGACGGTACCATTAATGAGCTCGACATCAAGTATCTGGGTAACTCACTGCCTAAGATGCAGGGTGGTTTCAGCTTGACCCTGCAGTATGGCAACTGGAAACTGGTATCTCGCTTCAACTATCGTTGGGGCAACAAGATTATCAATACGGCACGTATGGGTTTGGAAAGCATGTATGGTACACAGAACCAGGCTTCTACCGTTACCTATCGTTGGCGTAAGGATGGCGACGTGACGATGATGCCACGAGCCCTTTATGGAACAGGTTATAATTATCAGATTAGCTCACGTTTTGTAGAGGATGGCTCTTTCCTGCGCTTCAACAACTTGCAGATTTCTTACAGCGTACCTAAGAAGGTGCTGAAGAAGTATGGTTTGAACACGCTCTCTGCCTACGTGACTATGAACAACCTCTGGTGCTGGACAAAGTATAGTGGTATAGATCCGGAAATTGCCTCCGGTACCTTTACACCAGCTTCTGACGGTGCTACCACACCAAGGTCTAAGTCTATCACTGCTAGCTTGAGCTTTGGCTTCTAATTTGAGATGTAAATAATGAGAAAATGAGACAATGAGAAATTATTTAATCATTATGGAAATGAATACAATTAATATCATATATAATAGGATAAAGGGACTGATGAATTTGAAGAAACTGGGATGCGCAGCATTTCTCATTTTCTCATTTTCTCAATCTCTCATTTTCCTAACAAGTTGCGTTGAAACGGTGATTCTGCCGGACAACAAGACGGTCGATGAAGACTACTGGCAGAAGAAGAGCGAGGTGGATGCTGTTGTCGCAACGGCATACGCACAATTGCGTGATGCTTCGGCCATTCGTAACATGGTAGTATGGGGTGACTTCCGCTCCGATGAACTGGCAGTCACTTCGACACTGCCCTCCAGTGCTGCTTACAGAACGGCACTGCAGCAGATTTACTCGCTGAATATCGAGACGGAGAATACGTTCACTTCATGGTATCCCTTCTACTCAGCTATCAACTACTGTAATCTGGTGCTTGAGAAGGCCGAGAACGTTATTTCAGTTGACCCAGACTACACGCGTGGCGACTATGAAGCCAACAAGGCGCAGATGCTGGCATTGCGAGCTTTCTGCTACTTCTATCTGACGAAGGTCTTCCATGACATTCCCGTGACACCACATGCTTATTTTAACAGCAGTGATGACCTGAATGCACCACAGTCAGATCCCGATGCCGTTCTTACCATGTGTATAGACGATTTGAAGGAGGCTTCTAAGAATGCCATTTCTGGATCGACCTATGGTGACTGGCGCGATAAGGGTTATCTGAACCAAGACGGTATCAACGCCATTTTGGCTGACATCTATCTCTGGCGCGCTTCCATCAATCGTGATGCAAGCGATTATGAGGCTTGTGTAGAATACTGCAATAAGGTCATCAAAGCCAAGAAGGAAGCTTATGAGCTGAACGGCAATGGCCGTCGTCGTTGGGGACCAGATGAGGAGAAGAAGGATTATTATCTCTCTGATTACAATAATATGTATAACGATATCTTCGGTCAGTCAGGACAGAATGCCGATGAGAGCATTTTCGAGCTCCAGTTCCGCAGTTCTGATGCTACCAATACCGGACTTGACCAGATGTATTACCGTTATAACAACTCAAGTTCCAATGGCTATGGCTATCTGAAAGCATCATCGGTTTATGGAAAGGTGGACGCTACAGGTAATGGTGTCTGGAACAATAGTGTTGACCAGCGTCTCTATGAATTTGTTTATGATGCTACCAGTTCAAGCGTAGAGCAGTTTGGCGTGCGTAAGTTCGTGGCTCTGTCGACGGCAGGTACCAATAATACAGCAGAAGGTAATCCTTCTGGTAGTCGTACCTACAATTTCAGACAGAACTGGATATTCTATCGCCTTACTGATGTGATGCTGATGAAGGCAGAAGCCCTTGTACAACTATATATCTTGGGAGGCAAAGCTGATGGTGACACTCGTAATGAAGAAGCATTTGCTATTTGCCAGTTTATCAACAGCCGTTCGTTGTCCGACGCCAACAAGACTTCTTACTCGCTGAAGTATACTGTTTATAGAGACAAAATGGAAGAGTTGGTGTTGGCAGAGCGTGCCCGTGAGCTTTGTTTTGAGGGTAAACGTTGGTTTGACCTCATGCGCTACAATTATCGTCATACCGCCACACAGGCTAACTTGAAGACGAAACTGAGCGATCAAAACTATACTGTTGTTGCCAACAGCAGTGAGTTCCTTGAACTGGCACTGCGTAAGTACGCTGTACCAACTGCTATGAGAGCTAAGATACGTGATGAGCGTTATCTTTACATGCCGATTAATCAGGACGAGGTGGAGATTAATACCAGTCTCGTACAGAATCCTGTCTACAAATCATCCTCGAAATACTGATTTGGATTCAGATATTGAGAAAATGAGATAATGAGAAATTATTTAATCATTAACAATATGAAAACAACTAAATATAATAAAAGGATAAAGGGACTGATGAATTTGAAGAATCTGGGATGCGTAGCATTACTCATTTTCTCATTTTCTCAATCTCTCATTTTCCTTAGTTCATGTACCGAGGAACCAGATGGCTCTAATCTTTTCTCTTCAGATCAGAAGACCATCGCAGAGTTGATTCGTGACAGAAACGATTTGACTGGCTTCTACCGTATTTTGGAGAAGGCTGGTTTTGACAAGTATATGGGTACGTATGGTGAATACACTTGCTTCGCACCCTTGAATGATGGTGTAAGTACTTATCTTGACAGTCTCTATTACGACGAGTCATACCTTATCTCCAAGGCAAAGTTGAAGCATAATGGTATTAAGGAAGACGCCAACTGGGACAACCTCGATGTGATGGCAAAGGTAGAATTGATGTCTGACTCATTGTGTGATGATATTGCGCGTTTCCACCTCTCGGGTGAGGAACACCTGCAGGTTGACCTCGATGGTACGGCAACCACATGGACTACCATGAAGACCGGTCGTAGCATCCGTGTAGGAAGTTTCGACGAAGATGCCTATAAAGCTGATTATATTGGTCTCACCAGTCTTAACGACATCTCTGCCATTGTAGATGGCGACATTGAGGCCATTAATGGCGTCCTTCACATCTGCTCAAACGTTATTCCGCGTTCAGACCGTACTACTGACGACCAGTTACGAGTGGAGGGTGAGAAAGACCTTAGCATCTTCTATGCAGCCCTCGAAGCAACAGGATATACCGATACCCTCATGATTGAGCGTAAAAATAATCCTGACGGAACGGCCATGACCTATGACTTGGGTACCAATCATAACGACCGCGACGGTGTTCCCCTTTATTATCCTAAACAGTGTATGATTAAGTGGACCGTCTTTGCCGAGACTGATGACGTGTTCCGCGCTGCCGGCATTAACAACTTCAACGACCTGAAAGCTAAGTGTGCAGAGTGGTATGGCAATTGCGGTGCGTGGTATGACTATATCAACGAGAAAGGTATTAAGATCAGTACCGGCGACGATTATACCAACCCATTCAATGTGGTGAACATGTTCGTGGCTTATCATATCCTGCGTGCCGGTATGCCTATCGACCGTATCGTTTATGAGAAGAATGCACAGACCAATGCTTCTTGGAATATTTGCTTTGGCTATGAGCCGCAGGAGTATTTTGAGACGATGCTTCCCAATACACTTCTGAAGGTGTGGGAGACCAACCCCAAGACGACTAAGGATTTGTGGATAAACCGCTATCTCACAAACCATACGCTGACTAAGAAACTCGGTCTCTTCGGTATGCCTGGTGACGGTGACCATACCTTGGTATTCAAAGGTGTGCCCATTGACCGTAACAAGAGTGTTGAGACGCTGAACGGTTTTATCCATCGTATTAATGGTATTCTGAAATACGATCAGAATGCAAAAGATGCACTGCACGAGCGCTTGCGCCTTGATTCTTCCACATTCCTGTATGAACTGATTAATAACGGTTTGCGTTTTGCCACACCGGCAGAGGTGAGTACCTTGAACGGTGGTGGTGACGGTAACCGTATCGCTTTCCAGAACAACTATTTCGACAACATTGTATGCTACAATCCTGGTACCCTGTTACGCTTCTGCGTGATGGGAGCATGGCGAGCCAACAACTCCGACCAGTTCCAGGGCTGGGATGTCTACGACTTCGCTGTGAAGTTGCCGCATGTGCCTACAGGTGATTATGAGTTGCGTATCATCTATCCGCCTATGGCTCGTGGTGGACTGATGCAGTTCTATCTTGGCAATACTTCCAAACAGTCGGATATGGTGGCTATCGGTATTCCTTTCGATGCTTGTGCTAATCCCTATCAGGATGCCACCATCGGTTACGAGGACATCGTGAACCGTGCCGATGATGAGACATCTGACTGTGGTGTGGAGAGTGACCAGCGTATGCATGTACGTGGTTACATGCGTGCACCGGCATCTTTCTCACGCGGTACATATAATACAGTGACAGACCCGTTGAATGCGAGCTACAATGAAAATGACATCTATTCTGCTGCCAGCCAGATTATCGGTTCTACCAGCTGTCGCTCAGAAACAGGCTATGGCACGATGATGCTCCGTCGTATTATTACTACCCAGCGTTTTGAGCAGGGTAAGGACTATTGGTTGCGTATCAAGAACCTGGTGAATGATGCTAACCTCGGTTGGTCGTTCGACTTCATTGAACTTGTGCCGCTTGATATCGTCAACAGTCAGACTATGACGGAAGACTGGTACTAAAATTAGTAATGAGTAATTAGAAATTAGATATTATGATTACCAAAGTAAAATATACAATCTGTGGCATCTGTGTCATTTGTGGCTTGCTGTCTTGCTCGGACTATTCTGACTACAATACAGTACCGTCAGCAGGTGACCAGCCAAGTGCCAATAAGACGTTGTGGGAGAATATCTCCAGTGACCAGCAATTGACGAAGTTTACTGCTCTTGCCAACAAGTGTAACTTTGCGGCAGTACTTCAAAGCCCCCGTTTCTTTACGGTTTGGGCGCCTGTAGATAATGCTGTTAGCGATGCAGAATACAATCGTCTGATGGCATCGGACAGTGCTACAATCCTGAAGCAGTTTATGCAGCAGCACATGACGGAGTATAACTACCCTGTTTCCTCTGCACTCGGCAGCATGACCATCGTATCACTGAATGCTAAGCATCATCCCTTTACATCGGAATCTTTTGACGGTTTCTCCTATAATGCCGTCAATATCCCTTCTACCAATGGTGTGATGCATAAGATTAGCGGTCTGTCAGAGTTCCATAATAACCTTTATGAGAACATCGACGACCTTGCCGGTTGCGACTCCATCAAGAACTACATTCAGAAATATGATGAGTACTATCTGGATGTCAATGCTTCCGTCATCGGTCCGCTCCGTGATGGTAAGCAGACCTATCTGGACTCCGTGATGAAGAAGCGAAACAACGTGATTCGTACCATAATGCGTGCAGACTTGGAGGACGAAGATAGTACCTTCTGTATGTTTGTTCCTAATGACAAAGCCTGGAATGGTGCCTATGCAGCCATCAGTCCTTGTTACAACTACATTCCGAAGTTGGACTATATGGACCTCAGCCTGAAGACCTCGGTGGCCTCTTCTACAAAAGCTACTGATGCGAAGGCCGCCAAGGCTGCTGAGGCTGACGGTGAGTTGCAGGACTCTCTGACACGCCGCAACATTGTCAACAATCTGGTGTTCTCCAATTGTTATCAGCGTAACTGGCCACTCTTTGGGAAAGGCTCCTTTGCTGCTAACGACACAGCATATACTACCAGCCGTAATTCTTTGACGGATATGCAGGAGATGATGAATCATACCATTGCCACCAACGAAATGAGTAATGGTATGACCCGAACGATAGACTCTCTTGCCTACCGCTCTTGGCAGACCTACAATCCTGTGATAGCTACTGCATATCCGGAGAAAGCCCTGAAGGTGACAAAGCTGACAAGTCACAGCATCCCATTGGATAGTCTGAAGGGACGCGACAGCCTCTTTGCCCATGTTCCTAAGATGTTCATGCAATGGCTCAAACCTGCAACGTCACGTTTCTTCCAATATGTGGCTGTTGACAGTGCCAATATTGACGGTACAACGGGTAAGCCGGAGTTTAACTTCGCACTAAGGAATGTTCGTTCTACGACCTATCATATTTATGTTGTGACGGTTCCTGCTCAGGTTGAAGAGCCCTTGGCTGACGTGAAGCCTTACTACCTGCGCTTCTATCTCAGTTGGACAGATGCCGCTAACAAGCAGCAGTACACTGTGCTGCCACAGGGTGCTAAATCGACTGTCGAGATGACGACCGATGAAGGTGAGAGCACCGCTACTATGACTTATATCGGTAATCCCGGCTGCGTCAACGTCTTCGACCTCGGTGAGTTTACCTTCCCTGTTTGCTACTATGGCTTGGATGCTTATCCCAGTCTGATGATGATGCACACCAAGAGCTATACCTCCTCTTCTAACCGTAAGAAATACGATCAGCAGATGCGTGTAGCAGGTGTTTATCTCGTTCCGAAGGATTATAACGACATTTGGGCTAATAATGAATAATGACGACGATGAAAAGTAAGATATATAACTACCTACAGCGTCAGAGTCTCAGACTCTCACTCTGTGCCATTGCTTTGACAGCATGTTCAATAGCTTTCGCTCAGGACGACTTGGATGATGAGAATGCCTCTACGACCATCAAGGCTCCTAAGCGTGTCAAGGTTGTCGATACCAACCCTACCATCAACATACAGGGTGTTGTTATTGACGATGCTACCAAGGATCCTATAGCTGGTGTGCGCATTCAGGCGCTTAACGACAACCGTTATGCTGCCATGACTGATGCCGAGGGTAAATTCACCATCAAGGTGCCGACCTTTGCTACAGCACTCTTTGTGCAGTCGCCAAAATATATGTCACAACAAGTCAGCATTATTGCTGGCGATGCACAACAGCAGATCCGTATCAAAATGCTGAGCGACACCTTCTCACCCATGTATGAGAATGGAACCACCATTACAGCGAAGAACAGTTTCGTATCTCATGGTGGCGGTCTCACTATTGATGAAGAGATGACCGAGAAGTTTGGTGGTGACATCCGTATGAACATGCATTCCGGCAACCTCGAGCAAGGTGCGGCTATGTTTATTCGCGGCATCAGCTCTATCAATGCCAACGCACAACCCCTCGTCATTCTCGATGGCGTAGAACTGGATATGCAGCAGAACAGAGAGTCGCTCCATTTGGGTGATATCTTCAATATGCTGTCGACCATCTCCCCCGAGGATATCGACAAGGTGACGGTTTTGAAAAATGCCACCGCCCTCTATGGTGCCCGTGGTGCCAATGGCGTTATTCTTATCGATACGAAGCGCGGTCATTCGATGGCAACACGTATCGATGCCAAGATTGGTGTGGGCTGGACTTTCACACCCAGCTATCCTACCATGATGAATGCTGCCCAGTATCGTAACTATGCCGTAGAGCAGTTGGGTACCATTCCCGAAGTACAGCAGCGCATCGGTTCGTCTACGAATGCCTTGCAGTTCAACTTCCTGAACGATGCCAAGGACGGCTACTATTACAATACCTATCACAACGACACCAAGTGGATAGACTATGTTTACCGTACTGCTCTGACCCATCACTACAGCATTAATGTGCAGGGTGGTGACGACATCGGTATGTATAACCTCTCAGTGGCCTACATCCAGACGATGAAGAATACCAAGGAGACCAGTTTTGACCGCATCAATGTGCGTTTCAATACTGACATCAGTCTGCTCTACAACCTTTATACGAAGTTCGACATGTCGTTCTCGCGTTCAAATACGAACCTCTTCGATGATGGTATTCCTGCCGACCTCAATGCAGGTGTCGTCACCTCTCCGGCATTCCTGTCGCTGATTAAGAGTCCGTTGCTGTATCCATATCAGTATAACAAGAACATCGAGGCTTTCACATCGCTTCTTTCGGATGCTGACGACCTTTACAGCACTTTGAAGAATGGCAACTACTCGCTGGCAAACCCCTTGGCACTGATGGCCAATGGCAGCGGAGAACGTAAGAACCGTAACGAGAACACGTTCTTCAATGTGACCATTACACCAACCTATGAGATTACCAAGGACTTGAAGCTGACTTCGCATTTCAGCTACTACCTCAACCGTAACTCTCAGGCCTACTATCGTCCGAATATCGGTCTGCCTTCATTCGACATCCCCAATCTGGGTACCGTTTATTCCAAGACGGCCTCTATCTTCTCGAAGGAACAGAATATACTGAGCAATACGCATATCGACTGGAACAAGAAGTTTGGCGCACACACCGTCGCTGCGATGGGCGGTTTCCGCTATACCTATTTCTCATACGATGGCAGCGATCTTGCTACACAGTATTCTTCGAAACAAGATGATGACAAGAACCCGAAGCTTGCTACCGGCAATAATGTCTATGACAACGTTTCCGGTGCTGACGACGTCTGGAAGAACATGCAGTGGTACGTCTCTGGCGATTACAACTACATGAACAAGTACTTCGCCTCTGTCTCCTTGTTGGCCGAGTCTAACAGCCGTTTCGGCTCTAACGCCAATGGCGGCTTTAAGATGGCTGGCGTCAAGTGGGCACTGTTCCCCAGCATTCAGTTGGGTTGGGTGCTGACCAACGAGAAATGGTTCCCCAAGAACGGTCTTGTGGACTATCTGCGTCTGAATGCAGGATTCGATATGAGCGGTAACGACGGCATCTCGAACTATGCCGCCCGTACGTCGTTCAATACTGTGCGTTACAACTACACGGAGATAGGCATGCAGCTGACCAACGTCGGTAATGAGGAAATCAAGTGGGAGACGACATCGAAACTGAATGTCGGCTTGGAAGCTAATTTCCTGAACAACCGCCTGGGTCTTAAGGCCAACTATTTCATCCATACCACCAACGACCTGCTGGCTCTGAAGTCGTTCGAGAACCCCATCGGCGGCATCAATAACTATTGGACCAACGACGGTAAGTTGCGCAATACGGGCTTTGAGGTCGCTGTCAGCGGCAAACCCGTTTCTACCCGTGACTGGCACTTGGAGCTTGGTGCTACCTTGGGTCATTATAAGAACGAGGTGAAGGCTTTGGCCAATGGCGATTACACCTCTTCCATCTATGGCGTCAACAACATCCTGACAGCCGTGGGCAACCCCGTCGGTGTGTTCTATGGCTACAAGACTCAGGGCGTGTTCTCTACCACTGAGGCTGCCCAGGCTGCCAACCTATACATCGTCGACGAAACGGGTGCCCGTCAGTATTTCCAGGCTGGCGACGTGCATTTCGTTGACCAGAATGGCGACCACCAGATTGACGAGAACGACAAGACCATCATCGGTGACCCCAATCCCGACATCTATGGCAATATCTTCCTCAACCTCAACTGGAAGCGCTTCACGCTTGGTGTCAACTTCAACTACAGCGTCGGTAATGACGTCTTCAACTACCAGCGCTCCGTCCTCAACAGCGGTGCAACGCTCTATAACCAGCAGGTGGCAGAGATTGGACACTGGCGTTATGAGGGTCAGAAGACTGACCTGCCACGTGTCTGCTATGGTGACCCGATGGGCAACAACCGTTTCTCTGACCGTTGGATAGAAGATGGCTCTTATCTGCGTATGAAGAGCGTGATGCTGACCTATCAGATTCCTGTCCCAGAGTCTTGGCAGTCATGGCTGCAGGGCATCTCGGTGTGGGCTGAGGGACGCAACCTCTTTACCCTGACCAAGTATAAGGGTAACGATCCTGAGTTCTCTGTCAGCAACAATCAGCTCTATCAGGGCATTGACGCTGGCAACATCGCTCAGGGACGCATCTTCTCTATGGGTGTCAAGATCAACCTGTAATAAAAAGGTAAAAAAGTAAAAAGGTAAAAAAGTAAAAATTATGATTACCAAAGCAAAATATATAATCTGTGGAATCTGCGTGGCCTGTGGCTTGATGTCTTGCTCTGACATGCTTGAGTCAGACAGTTCGCGTCAGTTGTTTGACCCTGCCCTCGACCAGAAGACCGACTCCGTCTTCTATGCATACGGCATTATGCAGGCCATGCAACAGTTGGCCGACCAGTATTACTATCAGAACGAGATGCGTGGCGACTTGGTGCGTCCTACCGACAAGGCCTCTACGCACCTGCGCAGCCTGGCATCGTTCACTGCTGATGCCACCAATAAGTACGACAGTGTGTACCTTTATTACAAGGTCATCAACAACTGCAACTACTATCTGGCCCATCGCGATACCACGTTGGCCACGGGTGCACGCAATGTCGTTTGTAACGAGTATGCTGCTGTAGCATCATTCCGTGCCTGGACTTATCTGCAACTCTCGCGCCAATATGGCAGAGTACCATATATTACAGAGCCAGTTACCACTATTGGTCAGATTAATGCTAACACTAGCATGACTGACTATACAGCTATTCTCGAAGGTGAGGCTCAGATGCTTGAGACGCTCAAGGCTCGTTACAGTGATGAACAGCTTTCTGTGCCAACCTTCAACCAGACGTCTCGCCTTGTTGGTGCATTGAACTGGGGTAATCAGGAGAAGTATATCAATCCACGTAAGTGCTTTATCCCACTGAATGTTGTGTTGGGTGATATCTATCTGGAATTGGGAGAATATGAGAAAGCTGCCACATGCTACTATCAGTATCTGCGTTTTGCAGGACTTAGTGGCATTGAGAATATTTCGGTTAACTATGTTGACTTCATGTCTCCTAATTATAGCAGGTATAGCCCCATCTTTAAGAACTTTACAGAGTGGCCAGCTGACTTTAATGATGGTAAAAACAGTTCTCTTTATAGTGGCGCACCTATTTGGGAGAACTCATTCAATCATTCGTCTTCTCCTGGTGATGTTATCTCATATATCCCCATGGCAGTCAACTACACAATGGGTAAGACGACAGACATCCCCGCATCTTATGGTTATAACTACTATGGAACTGAGAGAACCAGCACTGTCGATGTTAACGACCCAATGGAGAATATCTTCAATTGCCCGAAGACACAGGACATCCAGATTGTTCCCTCGCAGGCTTACTGTGACTCTGCCCGTCGTGCCCAGTACTACTATTACACCGAGCAGGTGAAGGTATCGCCTTTCAACTGGGTTGTAAAGAATGAGGCTCTTGGTGATGCTCGTGCTGCTCTTATCTGTCAGGGTGAAGGTGCCGACTCTTCTTATGTCTATACCTTTAAGCCCTCAACGGCATACATCCTGCTCTACCGCAATGCCACCGTCTGGCTCCACCTGGCCGAGGCGCTCAACCGCATGGGCTACCCCGACGCCGCCTTTGCCGTGCTCAAGAACGGCATCCACTCCGAGCTCGCCAACTATCGCTATCTCGAAGTTTATCTGAAGGACTCCCAGGGCAACGACTCTGTTGACGCATCTGGCAATAAGGTGCTCGACATGACCCAGTCGCACATCGACGACAAGTACTACCTCACCCCCGAGTCCTACGAGCTGCTGACCACCAAGTTGCCCTTCCTCTCGCAGGCCAACTCCGACCTCTTCAAGAACGGTGTCCAGAAAGCCTTCGTCGGCATCCACTTCCACGGTGCCGGCGCCGTCGACGATCTCTGGTCGTCCTACCGCTACGCCACCGTGCTCCAGGCCAAGCTCGCCGACATCAATCGCAAGTTCGGTCTCCAACTCTCTACCTATAGCAAAGACGACTACGTTAACGCCATGGAAGACCTGCTCTGCGACGAGTACGCCATGGAGTTTGCCTTCGAGGGCACCCGCTTTTCCGACCTGCGCCGACTGGCCCTCCACAAGAATCAGTCAGGCCAATATGGCGGCAACTTCGGCGACCGCTGGCTCAGCTACATGCTGCAGCGCAATGCCGCAGGCGTCACCACACAAAACTGTTACCTGCCCTATAAGTAAGTTTTAAGTATAAACAGATAGCTAATAAAAATGCGGAGTGCTTGAACGCCCCGCATTTTTCTTTATTGTATTCACTCGCAAGGAATTACATAGAACTTGCGATCTTTCTTGAAGTCTATCATCCATTGGTCCATGATGATATGGTCGTCGAGAGCTTTAATCTTTAGCGTATGGTCACCCTTCGTGAGTTTGACAGCCGTCTGCTTGAGGGCCTGACCACGTAGTACGCTTAACTTCCAGAAGTCGGAACGGAATTTTTCTTTTAGGCTGATGACAACGGGCTGTTGGTTGTCAAGCGTTACTTGATAGCGCAGATCGCCATTGTCATCAGGCTGCGTAGGAATCATGGCGGTATAAAGCGTGGCCTCACCTTCGCATTGGTTGGTGAAGTGATAGACCAGCTCACCGCCTTTGGGAATGCTGACGGCATTCATGGAGTGCCCCAACATCTGGATGGCCTGACAACCCGTTGAGGCGGCATCGTAGTCATAGGCATTACAGACGATGCCTTCAAAGGGCTCATCGTCTTCCAACTGCCCACAGACGTCTTCGAATACGGGTAGTTGGCGTGGTGCTGCATCCATCAGACCATTCCACTTTCCATGATTTAACGTGTTGTATTGTCTGGTTAACTGTTGTATCTCCTCATAGGCTTGATGACTGGTCAGCGTGTCAGAGACTATCTTGCGCGTCATCGCGGCTGCGGCATAAATAGGGTAGGCAATATGAGCCTCGTAAGCATCAGACAGCTCTGGGCGCACCATCAGACGGCATTCGTCGACAACGGCCTTCATACGCTTGAAAGCTTCTAAACGCTCTGCCGCTTCACGACGTGTCAGTCCGATGCTGGTCACTTGCGATTTACCTCCCGGAACCTTACGCTTGTCAAGTTCCACCTGTGTCCAGCCCATGAATTCGGGCTTGCGGATGCCACAGAGACGATAGAAGTCATGCATAGCTGGGGCGAGTTTCTTTCCTGCTTCAGCACCAAACTGGCGACAGAGCCAGCGCTCCAAATGCTGATTAATGGTATTGGGTTGAATGGCGTTGATGTCCCACGCCATATCGAGGAAGAACTCAAGGTCGTAGGCTGCAACCTTGGGGTCGTGGACGTTGGCAATCCAGAGCTTACGGCAGTTGTGGTCGTAGGTGGCCTTCATCTCACTATAGATAAGTCCGGGCTGCGTTGTCGTCAACCACAAATAGTCGTGGGGACGGCCCCAATACGAGAGGTGATAATACACCCCACCGCCGCCCGATCGCTTCTGCTGTTCAGCATCCGAGAGTCGCGTCATATAACCGTAGTTATCATCACACCACATCAGCGTCACATCATCGGGTACCTTGAGGCCGCTCTCCATGATTTCCAACACCTCTTTGTATGGAATAAATACCTGAGGTACATTCTCGACATCCTTTCGATAATATTGACGGATGAGTTCGCGCTGGTCGTCAATCACCTGCTGCAATCCCTTCAATTTTTCTTCTTTTGTTTTGACACCCTCCATCGAACCATCATGGATACCTCGCATGCCAATGGTGAAGAATTCTTCGGAGCCTTTCACCTCTTTCAAACGCTCAATCCAGTACTGCTGTACTTGTTCGCGGTTGGTAATATAGTTGTAGGCACCACGTTTCTGATGGTCCCATTCGGCCACGTTATTTCGGAGCAGAGGTTCGCAATGTGATGTGCCAATGATGATGCCACACGAGTCGGCCATCTCCTTATTGCCTGGAATGGTGAAGAACCCTGGTGTGCCAGTATGCATGGCTGGCCAGATGGCGTTGGCCCTGAGGCGCAACAAGAGCTGAAAAATAGCCTTGTAGGTTTTCGGTCCCATAGCACCAAACTGGTCAGTCTTCTCGTAGTGCTTCCAGGCCCAGTTGCGCAGACTCCAGTCTTCGTCGTTGATGAAGATACCACGATAGGCCACGCTGGGACTTTGTGTGGTAGAGAAGGTTTCAGGCAAACTGAGATGCAGTCGACGTTCAGGCACTACGTCACCCCACCATATCCAAGGCGATACACCGGCCAGACGACTGAGTTCCAGCAGTCCGTATGCCATGCCACGACCATTGCTGCCCTCTACGATGATTTGTCCACCTTTTGTATATATATGAAACCCGTCGAAGGGTAACGCCTGATTCTGTACCACATTCACTACAGGCTTCGCTGAGGCTACTGGTGTCATGCCCGTTACCTGTCGCATGTCGTCTTTCCACATGTCGAGTGCTATCTTTACAACAGGCTCCACTTCCTTAGGCAAGTTATAACTGATGGGAGACTTTCCATCGAACCATACTACTTCCGCTGCATTTTCTAAGAATTCCACTTCGACAATACGTAGTTCATTCTTGGTATCACCACCGTTCTTAGCCTTGAAGAGGTCGAGTTCGCCAGCGGCAGGCTGTGCCACCTCTACAATACCACCAAAGGCATCCTTGTCCTTGCCGGCACCTTTCAGGCGAATGGTAATCTCGTCGGTTTTTACACGTTGTGTGGGCTTTAGGTGGATATAGCCAAGCGAACGCTCGGTCTCTCCACTCCAGATAAGCTTCTTACCAGCATATATCTCCAACGGATAGCTGCGCAGACGCCAGCCAGTAAGCTTCAGACAGATGTCGTCAACCACAGCCTTATGCTCCAGCTTATAGGTTATCCATGCGGTAGATAACCGACCGTCGTTTTTCCACTCTGATAGTTCGTTGTCGTCAAAGCTGCGGAGGGCGTGCTCTGAGTCATAGCCGGCCTTAGCCTCCTTAATGGCAATACCCGTAGCACGCTCAGTGTAGGAAGGTGTAAGAGGTGTCTCACCACGACTCAGATTACTCCTCAACGTCAATGCGGGCATCTGTTTTTCCATGTCAACGGCTTTTGTCTTGATAACGGTCTGTTGAACGCCATTAATGCCATCAGCGCTGGCATAGACGGTGATGGTTCCAGCATTCACTGTGCTGCGCACCAACACGCGATTGATGCCACATTCCACAGGAATAGCCATTGCCCCCACATAATTATCGGAGCGTCCTGTAGCAATACCACCAATCCAACGACCTTCGCCTTTTAGCGAGAAATTGATGAGACGATTGTCTAACGGACAGCGACGCCCTTGCTTGTCGACTACCTCGACTTGGATCAGCGCCATATCGGCACCATCAGCCTTCATGCCCTCGGGATTCTCTATGGTGGTTAGCTTCAGTCGATAAGGTTCTCCAGCCGTCTCTATCTTATAGCTCGAGCCATCGCTGCCACGGGCTTCGAGAATGCCGGGTTCATAGGTAATATTCTCGAAGGTAAATAAGTAGCGATAGCTCTGCTTACCCTTGCCCAGGCTCTTGCCATTCAAGAATAGTTCCACCTCGTTGGCTGTTGACACGATATAGACGGGCTTCACCGTGTTAGCAGGATAGTTCCAATGTCCTACAATATAGGTTTTGGCCTGCTCGTCGTCCACCCAACCATTCCACATGACCTGATGGACATAGAAGGCATCCTTTGGCAGTCGCATGGCATCAACGACACCGCTGGTGCGATAGTTGGACTCGCCACGATGGTGAGTGTTGGTATCCGAGAATACTATCTTGGCACCACCCGACGAAACGCGCGTGCCTGTGCCTGGACGTTCACGCCAGTAGTCATACCAGCGACGCACCATTTCAACGGCAAACTGATCCATGTTATGGTTATAGTCGTTGGCAGGTTTGCCCCGATAGAGCGGACCGTCGCCTTCTTTGTGGAAGGGATAGCTGTATTCATCCCAATATTTGCGCAGCCCCTCGTCGCGACAATACTCCATAGCCCACATGGGGTGTTTATGGCTTTTGTTGATATACAACATCTCACCACCATATTCTGCCTCATCGATATCCAACATCTCGCGGCTGCCAATGGCACGACCGCCATAAGGGTCGTACTGGTTGCGAATCTGTTTCAGTTCAAGCATATGCTCTCGCGAGATACTCTCGTTGCCACCTTCATAAAACAAGATTGACGGGTTGTTGCGGTTGTAGATAATAGCATCGCGCATCACTGCCTTTCGCTGCTCCCAACGGGCACCCTCCACGTCTTTCTCTGCATCGCCAGCGGGCATCGCTTGCGGTAGTCCTACGCGGTCGCACGACTCGATATCCTGTTTCCAAGGCGTCACATGCATCCATCGCACCATGTTTGCACCCGATTCCACCATTAGACCATTAGAGTAGTCGCTGAGCCAGGCAGGCACGGATATACCCACCCCCGGCCATTCGTTCGATGTGCGCTGCGCATAACCGTGCACCATCATCACACGGTCGTTGAGCCATATCTTACCATCCTTGAACTCCGTCTTTCGGAAACCAGTACGCGTAACAACCACGTCGCTCGCCACGGGTCCCTCTTCGACAAGTGAAGTCTCCACTGTATACAAATAGCCATAACCCCACGACCAGAAATGGAGATTGTGAACGCGCTGGCGCGCCTCAACAATGCCTCCCTGTCTTTGTATAAGGGTTATGGGCTCACCTTGGAACTGTGCCACCTGCTTGCCGTCAGCATCGCGAATAACCACGTTGAGGCGAAACGTACAAGGGCGTCCTGTCTCATTGATGACCTGCGACTTGACATTGATCATCGCCCTGCGGTTTTCAACGTCGATATTGGTAGCATAGACATAGACACCGGTTGTTCCAAGATTACTATAGAGCGGCAAGGTCTGGTAGAGTTTGCCGGTGACGTGTAGCCACACGTTCTTAGGTAGACCGCCATAGTTGGCGTTGAAGTTCTTGTCGTTCCATTGATAACGGCTGTTTAGTACGCGGTCACGGTATGTCCACGAGTTGTCACAGCGTACTGCCAGCACGTTTCTCCCTTTTTTAATATACGGTGTCAGGTCGAAGCCGAAGGCCATCACACCGTTGTCGCTGAAGCCCACCTTCTGGCCATTCACCCATACATCGGCTCCCTGACGGGCACCCTCAAACTCAATGAACACCTTACCCTGAACGTCCTGCTCCGTCAGTTCAAACGTTTTCCGGTACCAGCAAACGGTATCGGTAAGATTGACAATATCCTTCTTAAACGCTTCATGCCCATTGAAGGCGTAGGGTAACGTCACAGGCAACCAACGACAGTCGTCGTAGTCAGGCAGGGAGGCGTCATTGAAATCACCAACTTCCAGGCGCCATCCAGCATTGAAATTCAGTTTTTTTCTCTCCGTTGCACCCGAGTAAGTGCTCAACAGCCCGACGAGAACCATCAAGAAAAGTATTCTTTTCATTGCAGAGCGAAGAAATTACTTGGCGACCTTTTTGCCATTGATAATGACGATACCCTTTTGTTGATTGGTTCTGCGACCTTGAAGGTCGTAAGCGACACCACTTCCTTCTTCCTTCCCGCATCTTACATTTTCATTGATGCCGGTGGCATCGTTGGCAACGACGAGTATGCCTTCAGAGTAGAGGCGGGTGGTGTCCCAGCATAATCCTTCACCAGGAGTGGCTGGTTGTATTTCTGCAAAGGTGCCTGTGACAGTGCCGGTAAACGCTTTTATTTGGTCACCGGCCTTGTACGTGGGTTCCATCATGGCATCGTTCAGTCGGAGGACGGCTCCGCTGCTGAGTTTCAGACCACCGCTGAAGGTCAGACCCCGGTCAGTGGCCAGCGTGTCGCCGACTTGCAGAATGCCCTCAGCGCTGATGGTTGTCACGCCTGCCAGCGTGCCCTTACCAGCCAGTGTGGCACCCTGGCGTACGGTGATGGCTCCTGTACCCGTATGTTGTCCGTTGACAATCAGTGTACCGGCAGTAACGGTGGTCGTGCCACTATATACGTTTTTACCCGTCAGGCGCCAAAGCCCCGTTCCTTGCTTCTCAATGCGGGTAGTGCCGGGATGACTGCCCGCCTGGTCGTTATTGTCAATGACACCACGGAAGGTCTCGCTGGTATTGGCACCACCGACAACCCATGTGCCTTCGCCCTTGGCCTTGACGTTAAAACCAGAGAGTTTGGTACCCGTGTCACCGGAAAGACCACCGAGGTAGTATGTTGACTGGTTTTTGGCTCCATTGATTTGTGCGTTACCCTTCAGCTCAATAGTCGCATTCTTGACGCCTACGCCATTACGTACAGCATACTGGCTCTGTCCGTTTTTACCTGTACCGTTAATAATAAGATGACCGGTATAGTCGTCCCAGTTGCCTTCAATATATTCACGCAGATAATGCACGTTCCAAATGAGCACGCCTGTGCCCGACACCTTACACTTGTTCGTATTCCATAAGTCGAAGTCAACGGTCGACGTTGTACCCGCTACTGCTTCGATGGGGAAGTTATAGGTCACACTGCTCTCATTCTTTCCGATTGTTGTGAACTTACCGCCTTGCATGACTAACCGGGAAGCACTGCCAATGCCCTTGTCTGAGATGTCCTTTGAGGTTAGCTTGACTTCACCGCCCTTCAGTACCAGATTGCCGTCGAACTTGAAGAAGTTTGTGCTATTAACGGCAACGGTTCCCTCACCATTGACAATAAGACTGCCTTGACCTTCAACACCACCGTTCATGGTGACAATGGCGTCGCTGTTGGCAATGTTCAGTTCGGTATCGCTATAGAGCTTGGCTGAGCGGTTGGTACTTGTGGTGGTTCCCGTGTATTTGTAGACGCCACCATCCATCACCCAGTTTTGGGCAAACTCCTGACTCATACCCAAGCCGCTGGGCATGCCACCGTCTTTGAGCGACGAGAACTCATATGTTCCCTTGTGAAGGACGGTTGCTCCCTCGTACTGCTGGTCACTGGCAACGGTTAGCGTGCCCTCGCCAGCCTTGTTCATGGAAGCACTGCCGCTGATGTAGCCTGAGCCACCAATCGTGACGTGGGCGTCGCTACGGACGACAACAGCGGTCTTGGGTGTGGCTTCCGTCAGTGTGATGGTCTCGTCGTTCGTAGGGTTAATGAGCCATTCGCCGTCGCCAGTGCCGTTAAAGGTCTCTACGTCAATGATGTCTGTCTGTTCGGGGCGCGTCTTGACGGTCAACTCTGGCGTGTAGTCGGACTTCTGGTCGCCTTGGTAGGCACAGATGCGAACGGTGTAGGCTGTGGCGGGCTGTAAGGGGAATTGAGAATTAAGAATTGAGAATTGAGAATTTGAGGTGCGGCCAACTTCCACAAATTCGCCATCCTTCTTTATTTCTATTAAGAAGCCTTCTTCATTGTCTGAGTAATCGGCCCACTCTAACGAGAGACTGTTGGTGGTGGCGTCGGTCAGCTGCAGCAGCATGGGGGCACGCAGGAAGAACTGACGATTGGCACGGGTAATGCTGTTGACGTAGTTCTCAATATTGGCATAACCATTTTCGGCTATCGTCATGGCATCGTCGGTTTGGGGGTTGGTGTCATTGGCTCTCTCCCAGTCGTCGGGCATGCCGTCGCCGTCGGCGTCGGCAGGTTTTTCGCCTTTAAACCACGACCAAGTGGTGGGCACGCCAATAGGCAACTCGTTCTCGTTGGTAATCAGGTTGCCCCGTGTGCCGAACGACAGCACTTCGTCCACCATATAGCAGTCTGCCAAGTCGCGATAGGGTAGGCTGGCGCCAACGTCGGGCAACAGCTTGTCAATCAGTTCTTTGGCAGCCCATTTCTCCAATGTAGGATAGTCATAGGGGGTGGTTTGGAGGTCGCCACCGCCGTCACCGGTAAACTCGGCAGGGTTGTAGAGACCGTCGCGATTTGCGTCCTGCAGGTTGTCGGCACCGTAGAAGTGGAAGTTGGCGTTGCCGCCAGTCAGACAGTTGCCGCCCACGGCGGGTCCATTGATGAAGAGGTTCGACTCGATGTTGGCATACGACTGTCCCTCAGAGTCGCCCCCCATGTTATAGGCAGCGTTCTTCCAGTTGTAGACGAGGTTGTTGGCATACTGGTTGATGCCCTTCACCTTGAAGTTACGAGTAGAGTTGTCGACCATCAGGATACGATAGAGCGTGATGTTCTCAGCCTGCATCAATCCACCAGCAGAGTGAGTCATCAACCCTTGGCCTACAATCGAGTTCATGAGGGTAATGTTCTTCGGTGCCGTGCCCTTATTGTCCCAGTTGATAGAGAAGTTCTCGTCCTGTCCCCAAGAGAAGGAACAATGGTCGAAAATCATGTTCTGTCCATTGGCAATACCAGCCGCATCCTTATCCTTTGTTCCTACGGCGCCCATGCGGAAACGCATATAGCGTACAATGATGTTGTCGGCACCCGAAAAGGATACACCGTCGCCATAGACGGTGATGCCCTCGCCAGGCGCCGTCTGTCCTGCCACGTAGATGTTGTTCTTGAAGACGATGCGCGACGTGATGCGGATGACGCCACTGACGTCGAACACGACGATACGGTTGGGCTGGCTCACGGCGTCGCGCAACGAGCCGGAGCCCGAGTCGTTAAGGTTGGTGACGTGATAGACGCTGCCCGTGCGTCCGCCAGTAGCAAAGCGGCCCCAACCCTGTGCGCTAGGGAAAGCTAATAGTTCTCTCTCCGAGAGTGTGGCGTTGCAATGTGCGCTCATGGTGACGCTAAGGGTCAGAAGAGCGAGGATGGTCTTTGTTTTCATACGTTTTTTTGATTTGTTTCGGGTGCAAAGGTACGAAAAATATTTGAGAATACAATAAAAACGAGTAATTGTACGTTATTTAACATGATGTTAAGGCAAAAGTGTGCGCTCGTGCTGCTGTTGTGGCTTGTCGGAATGACGGCCCGTGCCCAGCAGGAACCGTCGTTCAGTCATTACTGGGCGATGGAACCGTCGTTTAATCCTGCTGCCGTGGGTAAGGAGCAGAAACTGAACGTGGTAGGAGCGTACAACATGACGCTGACGGGTTTCGAGAACAATCCGAAAACCATGTACGTGGCGGGCGACATGCCGTTCATGTTGCTGAACAAGATGCACGGCGTGGGGCTGCAACTGATGAACGACCAGATAGGCCTGTTCAAGCATCAGCGGCTGGTGGCGCAGTATGCCTTTAAGCAACGGCTGCTGGGCGGCACGCTGAGCGTGGGTGTGCAGGTGGGGCTGCTGAGCGAGAAGTTCAACGGTTCTGGACTGGACTTGGAGGACGACAGCGACCAAGCATTCTCGAAAAGCGACGAGAACGGAACGGCCATCGACCTGTCGGCAGGCCTCTATTATCAGCACGGCGCGTGGTATGCCGGAGTGTCTATTCTGCACGCCACAGCACCCACCATCGAGTTGGGTGAACGCACCATTTATAACATCAGTAGTTCGTATTATTTGACCGGCGGATACAATATTCGGCTCAATAATCCGTTACTAACAATACACCCCTCTATGTTGCTGCGCTACGACGGAGTGGGCTATCGGGGCGACGTGACGTGCCGGCTGAAGTACACGCACGACAACAAGGTGATGTATGCCGGTGTGGGTTACAGCCCAACCAACTCGGTGACGGCGTTCATCGGCGGCTTGTTTCACGGGGTGATGCTGGGTTACAGCTACGAGGTGTATACCTCGGCACTGAGTTTCGGCAATGGCAGCCACGAGCTGTTCGTGGGTTACCAGACGGACCTGAGCCTGACGAAGAAGGGACGCAACCGACATCAGAGCGTGAGGTTCCTCTGAAATTGAGAAATTGAGATAATGAGAAATTAAGATATAATGAATATGAATAAGAAAAGGACAATGGAAATTGTAGAAAAGAGAAGAAACGGAGTGTTGAATAAAACATTTCTCATTTTCTCATTTTCTTCATTTCTCATTCTTTTTTCCAGTTGTTTCGGCAGCAAGCTGTCGTCGTCGGCTGGTGGCGAGGTGACGGGTGCAAGCGGACGGGCCATCTCGGAGCCTGCCCCTTACGGTATGACACTGATTAAGCGCGGCCACCTGCGTATGGGTATCGACAAGCAGGACACGCTGTGGGGTAAGCAGACACCAGTCAGGGACATCTCGGTAGAGGGCTTCTGGATGGACGAACGCGAGGTGACCAACTCGATGTATCGCCAGTTTGTGAACTACGTGCGCGACTCCATCATCCGTGAGCGTCTGGCCGACCCTGCCTACGGTGGCGACGAGAGCTACAAGATTGAAGAGGACAAGAACGGCGACCCCGTTCCGCCCCATCTGAACTGGAAGAAGCCCATTCCGCGCAAGCCTAACGAGGACGAGCAGCGTGCCATAGAGAGCGTCTACGTCACCCATCCCGTGACGGGCGAGAAGATGCTGGACTGGCGACAGATGAACTACCGCTACGAGGTGTACGACTACACGGAGGCTGCCAAGCGCAAGTATCGTGAAACGCCCGAGGAGCGCATCCTGAATACCGACGTACGCCCCAATCCCAACGAGCAAATCTGGATTTCGAAGGATACGGCCTATATTGACGACGAGGGAAAGATACATCGCGAGACCATCAACCGTCAGTACACGGGAGCGTACGACTTCCTGAACACGTACATTATTAATATTTATCCAGACACCACCTGCTGGGTCAACGACTTCCCCAATGCCGACAACGAGTCGTACATGCGCTACTACTTCTCGGCAGCCGCCTATAACGACTATCCCGTGGTGGGCGTGACGTGGGAACAGGCTAACGCGTTCTGTGCCTGGCGTACGGAATACTTGCTGAAGGGACTGGGTGCAGCTGCTCGCTATGTGCAGCGCTACCGTCTGCCGACCGAGGCCGAATGGGAGTATGCTGCCCGTGGCAAGGATCAGAACGAGTTCCCGTGGGAGAATGAGGACGTGGTGACGGGCAACGGCTGCTTCTTTGCCAACTTCAAGCCCGATAACGGTAACTATACCAAGGACGGCAACCTCATCACCAGCCGTACAGGCATCTATAGTGCCAACTCGAATGGCCTCTACGATATGGCTGGCAACGTGGCAGAGTGGACATCGACCATCTACACGGAGGCTGGCGTCGAGGCGATGAACGACATCAATCCGCAGCTGAAGTATAACGCAGCCAAGGAAGACCCCTACCGACTGAAGAAGAAAAGCGTGCGAGGCGGCTCGTGGAAGGACCCTGAGAGCTATATCCGTTCGGCTTGGCGCTCTTACGAGTACCAGAACCAGCCGCGTTCGTATGTGGGATTCCGTTGTGTGCGTTCTTTGGCCAATACGACGAGTGACAAGATTAAAGTGAAGAAAGGGAAGAAAAAATGACAGTATACAGCAAACTGAATTTCGTCTACCGCTTGCAGAAGTGGATGGACAGCGTGCCCGGACAGACGTTCCTGAACTACGCCTACTCATGGGGTGCTTCTATTGTGATTCTGGGTACATTGTTCAAGCTGACCCACCTGCCAGGAGCTAACTTCTTCCTGTTCCTGGGTATGGGTACGGAGGTTTTCGTGTTCTTTATCTCGGCCTTCGACCGTCCGTTCGACAAGACAACCGACGGTATGGACCTCGACCTGCACGTTGGTGAAGAGGCTGCCTCGCCTGTTGTGGTTGGCGGTCCCGTTGTCGGTGGCGCTCCTGTCGTCAGTGGCGATGTTATGGCTGGCGAGGGTTCTGTCGTTAGCGGTGGTGGTGTCATCGGTGGCGGTGGTACCGTGGTAATCAACGGTGGCGGTGCTGTCGGTGGTGTCGTCGGCAATGGTGATGAAGCTGCTCGTTGGGAATGCGAGAATGTCAGCGGCGAAACCGCTGACCACGCTAACGGTGGAGCTATCAGCTTTGCCAGTGGCGGTGGTGTCATTGGCGGCGGTGGCGTTATTGCTGCTCCTCAGCAGCCTGAGACGTTGCCGATGGGCGAAGAACTGAAGGAGGCTACTTCGAACTATATCGACGAGCTGAACCGTCTGACAGAGATGCTGACACAGGTGTCTGAGCAGAGCCAGCGTCTGACACGCGACTCTGAGGAGATGGAGAACCTGAACCGTACGCTGACGGGTATCAGCCGCGTCTATGAGATGCAGCTCAAGAGTGCTTCGTCACAGATTAGCACCATCGACGAAATCAACGAACAGACGCGCCACATGGCCGAACAGATACAGGAGCTGAACAAGATTTACGCCCGTATGATTGAAGCTATGCAGATCAGAAGTCAGATGTAAGATGGCTGATGTATGATGGCTGATGTATGATGGCTGATGTAAGATGTAATTATCTATAAACTGTAAACAGTAAACAGTAAACAATAAACTGTAAACAAGAAACATGGCAATTAAGAAAAGACCCGTTTCTCCTCGCCAGAAGATGATTAACCTGATGTACGTGGTACTGATGGCAATGCTGGCGCTGAACGTCTCGACAGAGGTGCTCAACGGATTCTCTATCGTTGAAGAGAGTCTGAAGCGTACCACGTCGAACGCGACGTTGGAGAATATGGCCATATACGATGACTTTGCCGTTCAGATGAAGAAAAATCCGCAGAAGGTCAAGGAGTGGTACGACAAGTCGCAGCAGGTGAAGCAGATGAGCAGTCATCTCTATAACTTGGTCGACGAGTTGAAACAAGCCATTGTCGTGGAGGCTGACGGTAAGGATGGTGATGTGAGGAACATCCGCAACAAAGAAGACTTGGAGGCTGCCAGTCAGGTGATGCTGGCGCCAGGGCGTGGTCGTGGCAAGGAACTCTACGACGCCATCAACGCCTATCGTGCCAACATGCTGAAGATGGTCACGACACCCCGTCAGAAGAAGTTGCTGATTTCCACGCTGACCACCGAGATTCCCAAGAGCGCCCAGACGTTGGGTAAGAACTGGCAGGAGTATATGTTCGAGGCCATGCCCGCCGCTGCTGCCGTCACCCTGCTCTCCAAGCTGCAGAGCGACGTACGCTATGCGGAGGGTGAGGTGTTGCATACGCTGGTGTCGAACATCGACGTCAAGGATATCCGTGTCAATGCGCTGAACGCTTTCGTCATTCCCAATTCGCAGACCATCGTCCGAGGCGACAAGTTCTCGGCGCGTATCGTCATGGCTGCTGTCGATACCACGCAACAGCCTCAGATTTTCATCGGCGGCAAGGAGATGCACCTGCCTAATGGCCTCTACGAGACGGTAACGGGTCGTACGGGCGACTTCACGCTCTCAGGCTTTATACAGGTGGAGAACGGTAACGGAGAACTCATCAAGCGCAACTTCGAACAGAAATACACCGTTGTCGATCCCTCGGCAACCGTCAGTGCCGACCTGATGAATGTGCTCTATGCTGGCTATTCCAACCCGCTGAGCGTATCGGTACCAGGCGTTCCCCTCAACAAGGTGCAGGCAACGATGACGGGTGGTACACTGCAACCCGTAGGTCCTGGCCGCTATATCGCCCGACCTACTGCCGTGGGTCAGAATGTGACCATTACGGTGACGTCAACCAATACGGGCCGTGCCCAGCAGATGGGACAGTTCACGTTCCGCGTGCGTCGTCTGCCCGACCCCACACCGTATATCGCTATGAAGGATGAAAGCGGCTCGCCAGTGCGCTATAAAGGCGGTGGCTTGTCGAAGGCCCAGCTCATGGCTGTCGACGGCATCGGTGCCGCTATCGACGATGGCATCCTCGATATCGCTTTTAAGGTACAGAGTTTCGAGACGGTGTTCTTCGACAATATGGGTAATGCTGTGCCGATGGTCAGCGACGGTGCCAATTTCTCGGCCCGTCAGAAGGATACCTTCCGCAAGTTGCAGCGCAACAAGCGTTTCTACATCTCGCGTGTTAATGCAATCGGACCTGATGGCATCTCGCGTAAGCTGAATGCTTCGATGGAAGTCATTGTCAAGTGATATTGAGAAATTGAGAAAATGAGATAATGAGAAATTAATATTGATTATGAAAATAACAATGAATATGAAAGCAATGATGAGACATGGGAACTTGAAGAGAGTGGGATGTATGGCATTTCTCATTTTCTCAATCTCTCAATTTCTCATTTCCACTGCTGTGGCCCAGCCAAAGGCGCGTAGGCAGCAGCAACAGCAGGCTCAACAGCAGAAGCAACAAGGTCAGCAGACGCAGAATCAAGGCATGTCCATGCGTGCCCGTCTGCAGTTCCCAACGGCTGTCGATATGCCTGAGGACGTGGTGTGGCGTCGTGACATCTATCGCGAGATAGACCTCAACCGTGATGCCAATGGCGGACTCTACTATCCTGTGGAGCCGATGGACAGGCAGGTGAACCTCTTCACCTATGTCTTTAAGTTGGCACTCAATGGCTATATTCCCGTCTATGAATATCGCCTGGATGGTAACGAGTCGTTCACCGATTCAGCCCGCGTACAGATGAAGACCGTTCTCGACAACTTCCACATCTATTATGAGGAGAAGGACGGCAAGGTACGTGTCGACAACAGCGACATACCGTCTGCCGAGGTCAAGCTCTACTATCTGAAGGAGAGTGCCTATTACGATCAGGCCAACTCCACCTTCCATCGTAAGGTGTTGGCTCTCTGTCCTGTCATGATGCGCGAAGACGACTTCGGTGGCGAGGCTGCGAAGTATCCCCTGTTTTGGGTGAAGTACTCAGACCTGGCACCGTATCTCAGCCGTCAGACGGTGATGACCAGCAACCTCAACAATGCTGCCACCATGTCGATGGAGGACTATTTTACGCTGAACCGCTATGATGGCAAGATCTATAAGACCAACAATATGTTGGGCAAGTCGCTGGCGCAGTATTGTCCCACGGACTCTGCCTTGCAACAGGAGCAGAAACGCATTGAGGGCGAGCTGAAAGCCTTCGAGGAACAAATCTTCGGCGACAAGCATCGCAAGGACTCGCTCGACAGCATTTCACGCCTGAGCACTGCCGACCTCAAGGCAGCCCGCAAGGCCCGTAAGGGTAAGGCTAAGGATGGTGATGAAGCAACGGTGTCAAAGAAGAGCACTTCTTCCTCACGTCGTAGTAAGGCCTCCCGTGCGCCTAAGTCGTCTGCCTCTTCGTCAGGCTCATCTCGTATGAGTGTACGTCGTCAAAGACACTAGGATGTATGATGTATGATGTAAGATGTAAGAGGTAAAATTGCAAAAAACTGGCATAAAAGTTGTTTATTTCGGATAAAATGCTTATTTTTGCCAGCAAATTCGCAATTAGTATCATTTTTAACAAGAAAAATTATGAAGAAAGTTTTAACTCTTATTGCGTTGGCAGTAGCCTTCGCAATGCCCTCACAAGCACAAGCCAAGTTTGGTATCATGGCAGGTCTGAACATGGATAACGTCTCTGTAAAGGACGCTGCTGACAATCCTGCTGGCGCTGTCAAGAGCCGTGCTGGTTTCTTTGTTGGTCCGACAGTGAAGTTCACTTTGCCCATCGTTGGCTTAGGCCTCGATGCTTCTGCCCTCTATGACCAGCGCGAGGGTAAGCTTGGTGATGAGACCATCAAGTCTCAGTCTATCCAGATTCCCATTAACGTCCGCTATGGTGTCGGCATTGGCAGCCTCGCTGAAATCTTCGCTTTCGCCGGTCCTCAGTTCGGCTTCAACGTCGGTGGTAAGAAAACGTGGGAACAGGTTGCAGAGTGGTCACTGAAGAGCTCTAACTTTAGTGCCAATGTTGGTATCGGTGCTACCGTTCTGGGTCACTTGCAGGCAAAGCTGAACTACAACTTTGCTCTCGGCAAGACCGGTGACATCAAGGATTTACGAAGCACCGTTAAGGAAGTGGGCAAGGCTAAGTTCAATGCTTGGCAGATTTCTGTTGCCTACCTCTTCTAAGACATCAAAAAGCATAGATAAAGTCCTCTCGTCACTCCGATGAGAGGATTTTTTTTCTTATTTTCCCCTAAAAACAGGCTTACTACGACAGATTTGGAGGGTCGTCTCTGAATCTGTCGTAGTTTTTGCTGGTTTGTCGTAAACACTCTGAGTGAAAAACACGAAAAGCCATTGTAGGCCGTAAAAATCGCCTTAACTTTGCATCGTCAAAAGGAACAAACAACCCTCCTGACGACAGAACGAAATAATACATTTTTAATAATAACAACTAAAAAATTACTCATTATGAAAAAGAATTCAATCATGGTAAAGAAGGTGCTCATGAGCATCGCTACCGCAGCAGTTTTTACATTCGGTTTCACTTCTTGCAGTGACGAGGACGTGATGGACAACAACAACGCACAGGACCAGGCTCCCGAGGGTGCAAAGACAGAGCTCCTGGAGGCTTACGGTCTGACCTATCAGAACTTCATCAATGCCGATGACGTGGTCATCCTCAACGCCGACACCACGAAGCTCAGCGTCAGCAAGGCCTATGCCGAGAAGATGGGCATCACGAACTTCGTGAACCACCCCATGGGCATCTGGCAGAAGGTGGAGTGCCTGCCTTACATCCGCAGGGCTACCCGTCAGGAACTCACTGGCGACCGCTATATCCTCGACGTCGTTCCCGCCACGGTGGCTGAGATTGTAGGCGACAAGAACGTGGACCTGCAGACTGATATCTATGTGAACAAGGACGCCAATTCGGTACAGACCCGTGCCGCAGCCGACAATATCCCCGAGTACGCAGCCAAGTATATTGACGACAACAACGTCGTTCACCCCGCAGCCATCCTGCTGACCGACCCCAACGGCTACGACAAGGACGTGCACTACGAAGGCGAGCTGCCCTCAGCTGCCCAGACCCGTGCAGCCCAGAGCGGTGAGTACCAGTACCTGACTGCCGACGAGATTGCCAACGGTCAGACCCGCTGGGGCACGCGCTGCCGCCTGCTGAATGTTCACACCGAGCTGAGCAAGACCGTGCAGTTTGCCGCCAAGGGTTCGAAGGACTCCTTAGAGGTAGAGGTCGGTGGTGAGATTGACTTCGGACTGAACTACTTCCTGACACTCGAAGGTGGTATCAAGTGGGAGTACTGTCTGCCTTGCCCCTATGTGAAGAAGTTCGAGACTGGTGTTGACGGTCATTTCGACCTGGATACGAAGGTGATGTTCCGATTCAAGAAGGAGTTCGACCTCGAGGACAAGCTGAAGTGCAACATCGCCAACTTCCCCGGCTATACCTTCACGTTCTTCATTGGCCCGATTCCCGTAGCCATCAAGATTTCTCCCAACTTGTTTGCCAAGGTTGACGGCAAGGTTTCAGGTTGCGTAGAGACAGGTTTCAGCTACAAGTACGGTAACAAGTTCAAGGGTGGCGTCTGCTACAAGAACGGCAAGTGGAGCTCCATCAAGGGTTTCGAAGAGACAGCCAACGAGTTCAAGATCATCCCCGCACGTGCTAATTTCAATCTGAAGACTGGCGTAGGCCTCTATCTCGGTGCTGACATCCTCATCTACGGTGCTGCAGGTCCTGAGTTCGCAGTAGGTCCCCGTCTGGGTGGTGAACTGCTATTGGAAGGCATCCCCTTTGAGGCTCCCAAAGAAGTCGCAGACCTCTACAATGTCGAAGGCATCATCAATCTGACCATCAATGCCGTAGTAGGTGCCAAGCTGAAGGTGCTGGGTTACGAGATTGCCGGAACAGAGATCACAATCCCCCTGCTGAACGACAAAGACGGATGGGTTCTCTTCAAGTACCCCTTCGACGAGAAAGACAATATCCACAAGAGTCTCGCAGCCAAGAAAGAGGCCGAGCAGGTGAAGTCACAGATGCCGAAGCTCCTAGAGGTGTTGACCATGCTGCAGCAGAAGAACGGTGGTGCCTATGCTGAATATGAGGACCTGTTGATGATGATGATGACGATGAAGAACCTGACCCACGAGCAGGCCGAGGAAGAGTTCCTGAAGATAGTGTTGAAAGAAATGTCAACCTTTGAGAGCTGTAACAGTCAGATTACCCGCCTCGCTGGTGTGAACAAGCTCGTCACGAAGATTGGTCGTGAGATGCGTCCGAAGTTCGAAGCCTTCATGGCCCAGAAGACCTGGAATGACCTAGCCGTCATCCTGAAGGAGAGCCCCGCCTACGACAAGCTGTCAAAATACTTCAAGGAGTACTACAACATCCAGCTCGACGTGAACCCCGTTCGTCAGTACTTCGTCCAGAGAGTAGGCCGCGAGCCAGCCCAGACCAAGGAAGACATCCTGCTGCTGACCGAATTCATGCAGTACTACGCTAAGATGTATTGCGAGAACAACCCCTCGTTCATGAAGCAGTTCGACCCGACCATCGTTCCTTATCTGATCAAGTACGGCGACAAGGGAATCACCGAGCGTGACCGCGAGCGTGCAGCCTACGAGACCCTGCTGAGGATGAAGATAAAGTATGGCAAAACCAACTTCACCAAGATCGATTGGAACCAGTACGTCACCTCAAGTGTGGCAAGCCACATCAGATGGACCTACAAACAAGTCGAAAGCATCATGGTAAGATTTGGACACTAAGCCGCAAGAACAGAATTTAGGAGAGAACTCCCCCGCTAAGAATACTTTGACATACAAAAAGACCTCTCATCCATTACGGTGAGAGGTCTTTTCTTTAGAATGGGCCACGGCCCATACAGCTGGTCGTTCCCAATGCGGTTGCTGCCGCCGTCAGAATGCTAATGACGACTTGAATAATCGTCTTCCACGTCTCCCTTTTCATAACCATTAACCTTTAACCGTTAACCGTGAATCATTCGCCTTCGTCATCCCCGTTTCCAGCCTCACCAGGCGTTACGCCACCATTGCTGCCAGGACCGCCGGGCGTGCTGCCACCGTTGCCAGCCTTCAGCTCGGCCACTGCCGTAGCGATGGGCTTCAAGGTCTGCACCTTCTTCGTCTTGCCGTCGATGGTCACCTCCTGCGTGTCGATGATGTTGCGCAGCTCCAGCGTACAGCGGTTCTTGAACTGCGGACCGCACAGGTTGTCCAGCTTCGTCGAGTCGGGCAGGTAACGGATGTGGATGGCCTTCACGATGTCGTT
>JAEEGG010002521.1_pt1 | contig 47026 bp, 51 predicted proteins | sample 9134161 | NCBI WGS metagenome assembly JAEEGG01 (sample SAMN16246543, study PRJNA631951) | gut metagenome | biome: gut microbiome; feature: rumen; material: CR-attached | host: Bos | place: Iran: Karaj | collected 2018-10
ATTTTTCCTTTCTGATTTTAATCGCTGCGCGATATTTTTTGCTCCGTTTCGCTTGGCTCCATATAGCGAAGAATATTTCGTTGCAAATTCAGCCCCGCAATATTCTTCGGTCACCTCGCTTCACTTCACTGTTTAATCGCTACGCGATAGTTTTTGATCCGCTTCACTATTTAATCTGCGGGTGGTTCGTCAAACTCCACCGTCACATAGAATCCTCTAGGATTTTCCTCTACGTTCTTCACGATACCTTCATGTGATTTGAGGCGATTCCGAAAGGGAATGTTCGGTGACATGGCAAGCGAAGGATCAATGGTGTAATAATAGTTGCTGGGGAGCACACCCTCCGTCACCGTAACCTTCTGACCGGCCTCTACCAAGCCTGGGCGCTCCATCTTAAATTCCATCTCTCGCATCGTCCTGCCTCCCGCATTTCGATTTTAAGTATTTAGGGCATGCTTCCGTTTTCCGGATTCCATGCCTCCACAGCATATTTTATCAGTATGCTTTCTTTTTTACAAGGGAAAAAAACGACTTTCCCTCGGAAATTATTTACCAATTCCCTCCAACACAATGGCATGACAAATGCCAGGTACTGTCTTCCCCTCATTAAAGCTTGTTTTTGAGAGCAACGCTCCCGTCGGAAGAAACAGGATTCTCTTCCAAAATCCTTCCTCTAATTGCTTGAGCAAATACGCGGAAAGCGTCGCCGCGCAGCACCCACAGCCGCTTCCGCCAGCATGCACGTCCTGCGCCTCCGCATCATAGATGAGCATGCCACAGTCCAAATGCTTTTCTGAAAGATCGATGCCCTTTTTTAATAAAATATCCAACAGCGCCTGTCTGCCGACGCTTCCGAGATCCCCCGTCACAATATGATCATAGCTCTCCGGCCCGCATTTCCAATCCTCAAAGTGCTGCAACAGCGTCGAAGCGGCAGCCGGCGCCATACACGCCCCCATGTTCATGGAATCCTTGAGGCCATAATCCACAATTTTCCCAACGGTCATGCCACAGATGCGCGCGCGTACCTGCTTTTTTCCCCCATACCCTGCCTCTTTTCCCAGCCCCTTCTCTGAATCCTTCTCCAAGCCTTCCATTAGGCCTTCTTCCAGGACACCTTCCAGATCTTTTCCCGGCGTTTTCTTATTGCTTTTTTCTAGACCTTCCTCCAAGTCTCCTTCCAGATGATTTCCCGGCGCTTTCTTTTGGCTGTCTTTCGGGTCTTCCTCGGAATTTGATATAATATCTCTGCCTTGCAGTCTCATTCCTTCTGCATCCGCTTCCGTGGCTCGTCTTAGAATAAATGCGCCGCTTCCTGTCACCGTCCAGCTTGCGGAAAGCGGTCTCTGATTCCCATACTCCAGGGGGAACCTGAATTCCCTCTCTGCACTGGCAAAATGACTGGAGGTCACACACGCGACCATGTCCGCAAAACCTCCGGCAATGGTCAGCGCTCCAAGCGTCAAGGCTTCACCGCAGGTTGAACAGGCGCCATATAATCCAAACAGCGGGATGCCAAACTCACTCAGTCCAAAGGAACTGGCGATGGATTGCCCCAAAAGGTCTCCCGCAAATAAGAAGCGAAGCTCCTCAGCTTGCACGTCTGCCTTCCTCATCGCCTCCATAAGCGCTTCCTTCTGTAGGTTGCTTTCCGCCTCCTCCCATGTCTTCGCGCCAAAATGATCTTCCTTTCCAACAATGTCAAACAACGCCCCCAAAGGACCTTGCCCTTCCTTTGTTCCAACAACGCTCGCACTGGCGATAATGTCCACGGGCTCCCTCAGCCGAATACTAGCCTTCCCCAAACTCAACTCCATCTCATACCTCCCAATTTTTCCCGTCTCATTGCATTTTGCTTTCTTTTGTTTCCCATTACTTCTCTTTATGTCATCTAATCCTTTGCTTATGATATCTATTGTTTTTCTTTCCATTATTTTTCTCATCTTATAGAAATCTATTCTCATTTCCAAAGTCTGTTTTTTCTCTGATAAGCATTTCCTCGCTTTTTCGCTTGTCTAAATCTTTTATTCTCAGGCAAGCATTTCCCCGCTTTTTTGCTTGCCTAGTTTTCTCTTTTACTTTTCAGGCAAGCATTTTCTGCCTTCCATGCTTGCCCAGTTTTCTTATTTCCTTTTCAGGCAAGCATTTCCCCGCTTTTTTGCTTGCCTAGTTTTCTTATTTCCTTTTCAGGCAAGCGTTTTCTGCCTTCCATGCTTGCCTAGTTTTCTCTTTTACTTTTCAGGCAAGCATTTCCTCGCTTTTTCGCTTGCCTAGTTTGCGTTTTAGCAATTTAGGCAGTAGCGGTTGTTTCAGAAATACTGTCCCATTTTATAAATGTCACCCCAGGCAGCAAATTATTTCTGAGCTTTACTGTCCCATTATGAAAAATATCATATAAACAGTTGAAAATACTTGAAATTCACTGTTTGCGAAACATTTTCTCATTTTAGCCAGTTACAAACCACTGTCTGTTTGCCAAATATGCAAATTCGACAGTATAGACCGTTCAAAGTTCACTGGCTCAAGGCCCAAATTTCAAATCCGACAGTATGGACAATTCAAAAGGCCCTGGCTCAAGGCCCAAATTTCAAATCCGACAGTATGGACAATTCAAAAGGCCCTGGCTCAAGGCCAAAAACGTAAATCGGACAGCAAAAGCAGTTCTAAACGCACAGCCTTAAAACCCAAAATACAAATCGGACAGTAATAGGATTACGAAGAAGTTACGCAACAAAAAAGTGTCACGGAAAAGCTTTCCATGACACTTGTCAACTAATCCTATCATATATTCAAACAGCTATAGATAGTTTCTACTACAAATCCTCTCTTATCACCTCAGGTCAACCTAATCAAACCTACGTCAACCCACGTACATGTTTCAAGAAATCCGTCAAACCATTTTTCCACAGAAATCCCGAATCCCCATCTTCCCATTATTCAGAAATTATTCTTCACGTTATTCAGAAGCCATTCTTCCCGTGACTCGGAAATCATTCTCCCCTTTATGCGGAAATTATTCTTCCGGTTCTTCGGTTACGGTTCCATCGGATACGACCGTCACGTACTTCGATACGACATAAAGCACGAGTCCATTGAATTCAACTCTTGACCAGCCGGAATCCTTACTGATGCCCGTACGCTTTGCAGTCAAACCAGCTTTCAGCTGAGCGCTGATGGTTGCCTTACCCTGCGTCGTGCTAGGCTCCGTACGAAGGTTTACATACTCCTGCGTTGCCACAGTAACGATTTCCTCGCAGTCCTTAAAGGAAATGATATAACCATCCGCCGTTGTTACCCTATTGTCCGGATTGGAAGGCGCTTCTGCCTTATAATTCTTGTCCGTCGTAAGGTAGTAGCTAATGATAAAGCACTCACCGCCATTAAAGATAACCCTGGACCAACCCGTCTCCTTATTGATACCCGTACGTCTTAAGATCTGACCATTTCTAAGCTGACCGGCAATCGTAATGATGCCCTCCGTATCGGGCTGAATACGAATGATCGCAGCATCCTTTGCCGTAACCTCTTCGTCCACTGCCTCGAATACCATGTCCGTATCACCATTGATGGGCTCAATTTCCTTCTCCGTGTCATTGGACTGTGCATGCGAAAGCTCATCCTCGGCAACTAAGGTTTCCGACCATGATGGCGATACTTGAACCTGCATGTTTCCGATCTGCGCCCTCGGTTCCTTATGCGTCACCTTCCATACGATGGTACAAATCAAGGCTGCAACCACCATCATGACGACAAAGGTAATCAGCATGGTTATAATTCCGCCCTGATCCTCTTCCAAATCAGCATACTTATCAACTTTTCCCTTAACTGTTTTGGGCATTCCTGCCTCCTATTCCATTTTCATGGCATCCCGCCACAAAATATTTTGCCATGTAATTCCCTGACTTTCTTTGCTCGCTTACGCTCGTCCCTCATTTCATTCGGGATCAAGGAATTATTTCATAATTCCTTGACTATCATATCATTATTTTTGGATTAGGGCAAGTAAAAAAAGCGAGAAGGTCGCTTTGTGCGTATCTTCTCGCCTTTTCTAATCGTTTTATTTTGCCAACAGCATCATAATGTCATTGCTACGGGTAATGAACTTCGTCATTTCCTCGGCGCCCAAAGGTGCATGCTGGATCTTTGCAAGGTCATAGAGCTGCTCACAGATCATGTTCGCATTCTCACCATCCTGATGCTCCGTGACATACTGTACCAACGGATGGTTTGCATTGAGGATCAAGGTCTCACCCTCGTCGCCCATACCAGGCATGCTCATTCCAGGCATGGAGTACATCTTCATCATGTCCTGCATTCTGCGACTTTCCTCTGAAAGCGTAATCATGGAAGATACCTTCTTATTCTTCAGCCTTTCCACTTTAACGGAGAGCTTACTCTTCTTCAAAACCTTCTGGAAGAGCTTGCTAAGGGTTTCGGTCTGCTCCTCAAGCTCCTTCTCAGCCTTCTTGGAGGTCTTTGCCTTCATGGCATCGGTGACGTCCGCATCGATTCTCTGGAACTTCACGCCCTCATTCTTGCTCTCGAGCTGCGTAATGAACGGCTGGTCAATATTGTGCGTTAAGATCACGGCATCCATCTTTGCCGCCTTGAACATGCTGATGTACTGGCTCTGCTGCTGTTCGTCGGTCACATAGTAAACGATCTTTTCCTTCTTCTCATCCTCTGCGGGAGCTTCCTCCGCATTCTCCGATGCATCCTCTTTTACGACCTCGGCTTCTACCTTCTCGCCGTTCTCATCACGTGCAGCACCCTCAGCAGTCTCACCTTCAGCCTTTTCAGCGCCCTCGGCCTTTTCCGCATCCTCAGCCGTATCAATGGGCTTCGTCTCAAGGCACTCCGGCAAGGTCAGGTACTTGCCGTCGAGATTCTTAAAGAGGATGTAATCATTCATCTTCTCACAGAACTTATCGTCCTTCAGGCAACCATACTTGATGAAGGGAGCAATGTCATCCCAGTACTTGTCATACTCTTCCTTCTCGGTCTTGCACATGCCAGCCAGCTTGTCCGCAACCTTCTTGGTGATGTATTCTGCGATCTTCTTCACGAAACCATCATTCTGCAATGCGGAACGGGAAACGTTCAAGGGCAAATCAGGACAGTCAATCACGCCCTTTAAGAGAAGCAGGAACTCAGGAATAACCTCCTTGATGTTATCCGCGATGAAGACCTGATTGTTATATAATTTAATGGTTCCCTCAATGGATTCATACTCCATGTTGATCTTCGGGAAGTACAGAATACCCTTTAAGTTAAAGGGATAATCCATGTTCAGGTGAATCCAGAACAGCGGCTCCTTGTAATCATGGAATACCGTGCGATAGAACTCCTGATACTCCTCCTTCGTGCACTCGTTGGGATGCTTTGTCCAGAGAGGATGCGTTTCATTGATCAGCTCAGGGCGCTTCTTGATCTTGAATTTCTTCTCCTCTTCCTTCTTCTCAGAAGCCTCCTCGCCCTCTTTTTCTTCTTTCTTTTCAGGCTGAATCTCCTCGATTACCGTGTCATCAGGAAGCAGCTCGCTCTCCTTCACGATCTGGGTCTCCTTGGTATCTGCCTTGGAAAGATAGATCTCCGTCGGCATGAAGGAACAATACTTCTTTACGACCTCACGAGCCTTATACTCATTACAGAACTCCAGACAATTCTCGCTCAGGAACAAAGTGATCGTCGTACCAACCTCGGTGCGGTCACCATCCTCCATGGAGAACTCCGTGCCGCCGTCGCACTCCCAATGTACGGCCTTCGCACCCTCCTTATAGGACAAGGTGTCAATGTGAACCTCATCTGCCACCATGAATGCGGAATAGAAGCCCAGTCCGAAATGTCCAATGATCTGGTCGGAATTGCTCTTATCCTTGTACTTCTCAATAAAGTCCGTAGCGCCGGAAAATGCGATCTGATTGATGTATTCCTCGACCTCATCAGCGGTCATGCCCAGACCGTTATCCTTAAAGGTCAGCGTCTTCTTGTCAGGATCTACGATCACGTCAATGCGCGCCTTGTATCCTTCGGGAAGCGTATACTCACCCATCATATCAAGCTTTTTCAGTTTCGTCACGGCATCACATCCGTTGGACACCAGCTCTCTGTAAAAGATGTCATGATCTGAATAGAGCCACTTTTTGATGATCGGAAAAATGTTTTCACTGTTAATGGAAAGACTGCCTTGTTTTGTTGCCATGTTACCTTACCTCTTTTCCCATACTTTAACATATCAAGGCATGGAGACAAATGCCTCTCATGCTTCATTATGTCCTAGTTTAGTCCTCCTTTTTTTAAATGTCAACAAAAAATTAGCACTCAAATTCATTGAGTGCTAACAAATTCTTAAAAACCCTTATTTTATAAGGCGGAGCGCATTTCTAAACTTTTTATGAACCTTCCCCTCGAGTTAATGGATCATTTCGTTTTGCTTCAAATAATTAATTCGGGAAGAATTTTTCGTATACCTCGAAGAAATCAGCATTTGGCAGGGTACCGTCTCTGATGAGGCTCACTTCCTCCCATGATGCCTCATTCAACTTTTTCGCCATGGTCTCCACAAAGGCGTCATACTCCTGCCCAAAGGCTTCATTTCGTCTTGCCTCTAAGATCTTTTTCTTGTTGGCCTGCGTCTCTTCGCTGTCAAAGGTACTGATGCACTTTAGGACATGATATCCGTTCTCACTCTCCACGACATTGCTGATCTCGCCCGTCTCCATGCGAAAGGCTACCGCCTCAATGGCAGGATCCATTTCTCCCTTGCCGAAGGAATAGGTCAGGTTTGCGTCCTCGCTATATCGAGCCGCCAGGTCTTCAAAGCTCTTTTTCCCGGCAGTGGCTTCCTCCCAAACCTTGGTCGCCTCCTCGTATGCCTCATTCTTCTCCGCCGTCAGGAAGGGCACCCAATTCCCATCCTTGTCCTTACTGCCGGTACGAATCAAAATATGCTGCACCGTTACGATTCTGGCTTCGTCATCGCTGATTTCAGGATTGACATCACTCGTGATTTCCAGGTAGACCTTATTCGCCAGGGCATACTCTTCATAGAGCTTCTGAACCGTCTCCTCAGTGAGCTTTAAGGACTCCTTTTGCACCGTTCCCATCTGTCCGAGATAATCCTTTGCAGCCGCCCTCGCAAAATTCTTCTCCTGGTCCGTCAGCTCCAGTCCCTTCTCCTTCGCCAGAAGATACATGGACTTCATTTGCGCTGCCTTCTCCAATACCCTTTCCTTAACATAAGTCTCCAGTGTCACGCCATCCTGTGCCGTATTCCAAATCTTCTCACTGTAGACATTCTCATATTCCCTTTGCGTCGTCGTCAAGAACACCATCATTTCCGGCAGGGTACAAACCTCATCCCCAATGCGAAAGATTTCATCCTTTCCCAGGGGCTTCGTAAAGACGACCATCTTCTGGCCATCCTTTTCCTTTCCGCAGCCCGAAATCAGGATTCCCAGTCCCACCATGACACCAACTACGATTAAAACAACAGGCAACAGCCTGATCATGATCCGAAGAACTCTTTTTCTGTTTCTCATTCAATCCATCCTACTACAGACATCTTTTTACCATTACTTATCATAACGTACTTTCCTGACAATGGCAAACGGTAATGTTAGTTTGCCTTCGGCATCGCTTGGTTTCCTTCCTCGCCACAAAGAAAACCCTGCGAAGGGGAGCCCTCGCAGGGTCTTGCCACTCACTATTTTACCGTAAAGGCTTATTTGATCACGTGGATCCAGCCCTTAGGCGCTTCAATGCGGCCCATCTGGATGCCAGTCAGGGTCTCATACAGCTTCTTGGTGATAGGTCCCATCTCGCTCATGCCGCTGGGCAGGCAGATCTCCTTGCCATGGTCAACGATCTTACCAACAGGCGAAATAACGGCTGCGGTTCCGCAAAGACCACACTCAGCCATGTCTGCAACCTCAGCAAGCGTAACCTCTCTCTCCTCTGCTTCCAGTCCAAGATATTCCTTGGCAACATATACAAGAGATCTTCTCGTGATGGAGGGAAGAATGCTGGAAGATTTCGGCGTTACAACCTTGCCATCCTTGGTTACGAACAGGAAGTTCGCACCGCCGGTCTCCTCAACCTTCGTGCGGGTTGCAGGATCCAGATACATGTTCTCATCGTAGCCTTCCTTATGAGCGGTAACGATGGCATGCAGGCTCATTGCATAGTTCAGACCAGCCTTGATGTGGCCAGTGCCGTGAGGTGCCGCACGGTCAAAATCACTTACCTTGATGGTGATGGGCTTAGCGCCGCCCTTGAAGTAAGGACCAACGGGCGTCGTCAAAATTCTAAATTGATACTCGTCAGCGGGCTTTACGCCAATGACGGGATTGCTGCCGAACATATAAGGACGAATGTACAGGGTTGCGCCGCTGCCATAAGGAGGAACAAATGCCTCGTTGGCTGCAACTACCTGATTTACGGCGTCAATAAAACGCTCCTTCGGGAATACCGGCATCTCCAATCTCTGTGCAGACTGCTCAAGTCTCTCTGCATTGAGGTCAGGACGGAAGGTGACAATGTGGCCATCCTCCGTTGTATATGCCTTCAGGCCTTCAAACACGGTCTGAGCATACTGAAGAACGCCTGCGCACTCGTTCAAGACGATGTTGGAATCGGTCGTCAGCTGACCATCATCCCACGCGCCATTCTTGAAATAGGATACATAACGGTAATCTGTCGGAATGTATCCAAAACCAATGCTGCCCCAGTCAATGTTTTTCTTTTCCATTTCAAATCCCTCTTTTCCATAAAGTTTGAATGATTCAGAACCCCATTCGCGCAACGTCAAAAAACGACATATCAATCAGGACTCTGAATAATTACAAGATTTGATTCTAATTATCGACCTTCTTATTAAAAATGTCAATATAAAGTCTTAACCGTTTCCGTGGTGTATTTAATCAAAAAAGTGCCCTGAGACCCTCTCAAGGCACTTTTTTAGATTAAATTCGCTCATATTTCAAGAATTGATATGGCAGGTCGAAATATGTCTGTTCATCGCTTTCTGCCGTAATCTGCCACTCAGGATCCCTGTCAAGATTCGGAAAATACGTGTCAGCCTCGTACTCATGATCGACCTTTGTGACGTGCGCCACCCTGCAATAGGGCAAAAGCTGCTTATAAACACTGTCCCCGCCAATCACGTAAATGTCCTCATCCTCATAATTCTTTAGCTCGTCCAAAAGCTCTTCCAGTGAATGCGCCACAATGGCATCCTTCACCTTAAAATTCTTGTTTTTCGTGAGAATGATATTAGTACGATTCTTTAAAGGCTGCCCCTGCGGAAAGGTCTCCAACGTCTTACGCCCAAGTACCACGACCTTGCCCGTCGTCTCCTCCCGAAAATGCTTCATGTCGTTCGGAATCGAAACCAATAGCTTATTCTTATTGCCAATGGCCCAGTTGTTATCTACTGCTACGATTAGGTTCATCTTCTTCCTCCAGATCAAACTCGTGATTCATAATAAAGCGCATACCCGATCAGGCTTCCAGGCGACTTCCAAAGGAGCACGTAACGCCAGATCTCAAAAGCAAACATAACAAAGGGAAACACAAGCAGAAGCAGGGATGCCATGACGCGAATTACAGGAATAATGATAAACAACGTGCAGACAATAAATGCCCCAAACAAGATCCAAAAGCCCTTCCAATACATTTCCCATTTGCTTTGCAGGTCAAAGTCTATGCCTGACAGCGCAGAAGTCATACCGTGAATAAAATAATACATTTGCATGATGCTAAGGACCGCGGCCACCAGAGTGAGGATCATAGAAACACCCTGATCCGCAATAAATTCTTCAACAATAGCCAATGCATTGGCTATGACAAATAATACGCCAGCATATAGGAAGGATTCATAATACTTCGCCATCAAGATCATGAAAATACAGTTCAAAACATAGCAGATGATCATAGTTGCCGCAAGGATGATCGGAATCGAAGCCGTCTGCCAAAGCGGGTATCTAAATACGCCATAAATTGAGACATTCTCTAAAATCACTTTAAGGATCGCATAAGCAATCCCTGCGATCAGTTCGCACCAAAAAATGCCCTTGATCTTACCACCGAGAAATAAGCAGCGTTCTTGAACCTCCTGAAGTTCTTCTGCCTCCTCCTGTGCTTCATCGTTTTTCTTCAAAATATTCTCGTAATTGTCCTCGTACATGATTCCCCCCTGTTCATGCATTTCATCTAGGTTTAGGAATTTCGCAACAATTTCCAAACTAGATAGCAATTGGAATATCCTTGATCTGCTCGCCGGTCACATAGTTCTCGACCTTGACGTCATCTCTGGTGAACTTGTAGAAATCCTTCACCTCAGGATTCAGCCAGAACTTCGGAGCAGGATAGGGCTCCCTCGCGATCAGCTCCTTGATGATCGGCACGTGGCGGTCATAAATGTGCGCGTCCGCAATGACATGCACCAGTTCTCCAGCCTCCATGCCCGACACCTGCGCGATCATGTGCAGCAGCACGGCGTATTGTACCACGTTCCAGTTATTCGCCGCAAGCACGTCCTGCGACCTCTGATTCAAAATGGCATTCAGCGTCAGCTTCTCCGCTCCGGGCTTTTGCGTCACGTTAAAGGTCATGCTGTAGGCACAAGGGTACAAATTCATTTCATGCAGATCCTGATGAACGTAAATATTCGTCATGATGCGTCGGCTGAAGGGATTATTCTTCAGGTCATACAGCACGCGGTCCACCTGATCCATCATGCCTTCCTTGTACTGATGCTTCACGCCCAGCTGATATCCGTAGGCCTTGCCAATGGAACCATCCTCATCCGCCCACTCATCCCAAATGTGGCTGTGCAGGTCGTGAATGTTATTGGACTTCTGCTGCCAGATCCAAAGAATCTCATCCGTCGCAGACTTCAGCGCCGTCTTTCTAAGTGTCATGATGGGGAACTCCTTCGACAGGTCATAGCGATTCACCACGCCAAATTTCTTGATCGTATAAGCGCTCGCGCCATCCGGCCAATGTGGCCGCACCTTCTCCCCCTCCGTGCTCGTTCCATTCTCCAAAATATCCTTGCACATATTGATAAATATGGTATCTGCGTAGCTCATGTTCTTCTCCCCTTCTATGTTTTGAATTATTAAATAATTCCCTGCTGGATAGCCCTCGTAATGTCATCACCGCTGACCACCGTCAAAATCTTCGCATCGTATTTTTCAGAAAGAAGCTTGGCGCCGCTCCCATGAACGCTCTCCATGTCCTTTTCATAGCGGTCCACGATGGCTACGACTGCTGCCACCTTTATGTCAGCAATCTCGCGTAACCTTTCAATCCGCTCCACCACGGTCTTCCCGCTGTTGATCAGATCATCCACGACCACAATGCGCTCACCGTCCTCCAGCGTGTGTCCGCACAGAATCCTGCCTCGCGAATCCGGCACCTTTCGGTCATGACAGTAATTCACCGTCTTTCCATACTTACTCGCCAACGCCATCGCCGTTGCAGCCGCAAAACTGATCCCATGATACGCCATTCCAACGATACAGTCAAACTCCAAATGCTCCTCCATGATCAGGTCTGCAAAAAACTCGCCCAGCTTTGCCAGGTGAATGTTTGTGGTAAAGTGCTCCGAGTCGACATAATAATTTGCATCGAACCCATGTAGGTCAAAATGCCCACGCCTTAACACGCCCGCATCCGCCATCAGGCGAATGAACTTCTCCTTATTTGTGTACGCATTTAGCTTAAAGCCCAATAACTCATCAATCGTCACGCCAAAAGTATTTGCCAATGTCGGCAACATCTCAATGTCTGGCGAACCGCCATTCTCCCACTTGCTCACTGCCTGATAAGAGACACTTACCTTTTCCGCCAATTCCTCCTGCGTCAGACCCTTTGCCTTACGCAGCTTCTTAATATTTTCGCTGATCATGCTCATTTTCTTCTCCTCCATTCTTGTTTCTTAATTGTAATTTCGCCGTTCCACCGGTTTCACGACGCCCTTACAATTTCTGTGTTCCCATGTTTCCCTGCAAGGAGATTTCTTACATGATCAGCATACCTCATATCTTACCCATAAACAATCGGCGCAAATTTGACTTTTTCTCAACCCGTGGTTGAGCTATTTCTCCACTATCAAATGTCCACATAAATCGAACGAATTCAATACCTCGAATAAATAAGCTAGCCAACTCTAAATCATCGCAGCCTCAAGGGGAGCCGTTTGGATAGCGTGACCTTCGTCACGTCCTTCGCTTCGCTCAGGATCGGAGATTTACATTGTAAATCTCCGACTAGTCCCACTTATCACATAATGCGTTGATCTGGTCGGCAAACTTCGCCATGTCCTTGTTAGCCATGCCGTCGCTCTTTTGAACAAGTGCGAGCAATCTTTGCGCAGAAGCTAAAAGCCTTGCAAAGACGCCGCTTGCGACCTTCTGCTTCTTCTTTGCAGGAATCGGTGCGGCCTCATATTCAAACTGATTGGAAAGCAGGTTAAACACCGTTCCGCTATAAGGCGCATACGCCCTCTGCCCATACTCAATCTTCAGACACTCCGCGAAATTCATGCTCGTCTGATCCTCGCCATGGACGATGAATACCTTCTTCGGCTTCTCTTCAAAGGCAGAGATCCATTCAATCAGACCATTCTTGTCCGCATGTCCGCTAAGGCCTGCAAGCTGCATGATGCGAGCCTTTACCTGGATCGGTTCGCCAAAAAGCTTTACCTCCTTCGCGCCCTCAATAATGCTGCGGCCCAGCGTTCCAATTGCCTGATATCCCACGAACAGAATCGTACACTCAGGGCGCCAGAGATTGTGCTTCAAATGATGTCTGATACGACCAGCCTCGCACATGCCAGAGGCAGAAATAATGACCTTGGGCGTATCATTAAAGTTGATGGCCTTAGATTCCTCGCTCGTAATCGAGAGCTTTAAGCCTGCAAAGGCAATGGGATTGATCCCTTCCTTTACCAGCTCCATGGCCTCACCATCAAAGCAATCCATGCGGTTTGCCTGAAAGATTTCCGTCGCCTCCACGGCCAGCGGAGAATCCACGAATACCTGAAAATCCTCGTGCCCCTCGACAAGACGCTCCACCTTGATCTTTCGCAGGAAGAATAAAAGCTCCTGCGTACGCCCAACGGCAAAGGACGGGATCACGACGTTACCGCCGCGATCAAAGGTATCCTTCAAAATCTTTGTCAACTCTCCCTTGTAATCCACTTGCTCTGCAGGATGCGTGCGATCACCATAGGTGGACTCCATCACAACATAATCCGCAGATTTTGTATAAATGGGATCACGGATCAAGGGCTGATTTTTATTGCCAATGTCTCCGGAAAAAACAATCTTCTTCGTGCGGCCTTCCTCCGTCAGCCATACCTCAATGCTGGCGGAACCAAGCAAATGTCCGATGTCCGTAAAGCGGATCTTCACCTCATCACATACCTGAATCTCTGTGTCATAATGGCAGGGAACGATCCGTTTGATCAGCCCCTCCGCATCCTCCATGGTATAAACAGGTTCTGCCGGCTCAACCGAATCGCTTCTCTTTGCCTTACGATTCTTCCACTCTGCCTCCATCATCTGAATGTGCGCACAGTCACGAAGCATGATACTACAAAGATCCGCCGTGGCATCCGTCGCATACACCTGTCCGCGGAAGCCCCTCGCATAAAGGAGCGGCAACATACCCGAATGATCCACGTGTGCATGCGTTAGCAACACATAATCAATCATGGCCTCCTCAACGGGCAGCTTCACGTTTTCAAACACGTTGACGCCCTGCTCCATGCCATAATCCACTAAAATATGCTTCCCCGCAACCTCCAGATAATGACAGCTTCCCGTCACTTCATGGTCTGCACCAATAAACTCTAATCTCACTTTTTATCCTCCTCGCGCTTGTCAAATTGGATTCCATATATTTTATTATACCTCTTTTACAGATAATCGTCTAGTTTAATTCCTTTTTCATGACAGGAAATGTCATTTTTGAGGAAATCTTTCGAATTGTATATACAATTTAATAAAAAGAAGTAAAATTTAGGTGTTGACATTTCATGAAAAGTATAGTATAGTTCTTTTTGTCAGTTGACACGACAGACATGCGCGAGTGGCTCAGCGGTGGAGCACCTCCTTGCCAAGGAGGGGGTCGCGGGTTCGATTCCCGTCTCGCGCTCTTTTTATTGGGTGCTGTGAAGCCTTATTCTATAAGGCTTTGCGGCACTTTTGCATTTCGGGAAAATGGCCAATTTTGGTTAAGATTTGGTTAAGATTTTGGTTAAGAAAATTTTCTCTGATTTAATGCCGAGAGAGCCGTGCCGGTGTCCACCCCCACATAATAATTTTTGCAGGCCACAGCAGGCGAATTTCCAAAGATCTGCGACGCCAAAATCACGTTTCCTCCGGTCGCGTTAACAACGTCCGTGATCGCGTTCCTTCTGAACGAATGGGTTCCCTTGATCTCTTCCCTGCTGATCTTGATGCCGAGCTTTCGGCAAATCCTGTAATACAGGCGGTAGACAGTGTTGTTGTTGATCACGCCAAGCTGCGTGTCATCGGGAAAAAGGTAGGCATTGCCAGGGTAATGCTTGTCAAGCACGGCATACAGGCGCTTCAAAAACTCGTTAATCGCGTCGGTTCTTGGAAAAATCCTGTCCTTGTAAGTTTTCGTGTGTTCCACGATCATCCAATGCTCTGGCACGTCGTTAAAACGCTTCACCGACACCTGTTCCCTCCAGATCAGGATTCCGTCCGGCCGCACGTCCGCCCTTCTTAATGGAGGAAGTTCGCCGCGGCGGCATCCCATCAGAATCTGAAGCTCCAACGCGTAGGCGGGCATGTACTTCGGTTTGTCCTTCTGATGCTCGTGCAGGGCCCGCAGAATCCTCCTGACTTCAAGGTCCGAGTGCACCCTCCTGTCATTGCTCACGTTCTGACCCAACATCCCGTTAAACTTCGCAAAATTGATCCTCTCGTACAGGTTGTCGGCAATCCAATACTGCTCGTAAGCGAAATTGAACGTTGCCCTCAGAATCCCCTTTAAGGAATTCAGCGCCTTGTCCCGCATCTCGTACCTTTCCAAGTTCATGAATACGACTCCCTCGACGTCACTTTTTGTGATCTCGTCGACGAACTTCTTTTCAAACGCAGTTCCGGCGAAATAACGCTTATAGTCGGACCGGTTTTTGTTCACCGTGTTCTGCCTGCTGACCTTCTTGTCCTCAGCCTTCACGTACTTCAGCTTGTCTTCCAGGCAAAATTCGTAAACGTCGGCAAAGGTTTTTCTCGAACTGCCAGTCACGCCCCTTTCAAAGGCGTACACCTTGTCCGCAAGTCCGTCCCTGGTCTTTGCGAACAGCTGTCTGCGTCCGCTTTTTTTCGTTGCGTCCTTTACGTATACCCTAAAATACCCGTCTTTTCCGGGTTTCGCCGGTATGCCGTACTTCTTTATCAGTTCCTTCTTTTCAATGTGCATAAATAACTCTCGGGCATCCCTTAAGTCCATATTATCATATTTTGAATAATCCGTCATCCGTTTCCTCCTGAATTTTTAATTTGCCCTTAAGTTCTTTTCATCACTAATTGCCATTTTTCTTTGGCGGCCCGTAACTTTTTTCTGTCCTCCGAGCGCAGGAACGAACCACCAAACCTAATCTCACAACAAAATAGAAGCCCGAGACCTAAGTCCCGAGCTTTACATTTTTACGGTTCAACATTACGGCATGTCTCTCCGACGACCATAAACATTGTTTAAAAAGAGATCAAAACCGCAAAAACGAAAAATCATTTTGCAGCCTTGATGCGTGACTCTCTATCATTTCACAAATGAGATAAGTGTTCTTTAATCCTCTTTACATCGCCATTCCAAAGCTTGTATGATCTCAATACCATTTGCATAAAATAATGTAAACTCTAATCCGCTTCGCCTTATGTATTACATTCGCACACTATAGCTTGCATTAGTATTCTTTTTGTGTTATAATGGTTCAAACAGTCTGAAAGGAGGTTCCATCATGGCACTTACTACACTTACGTCTCGCGTTGAAGAACAGGATAAGGCAGCCTTTGATGATTTCTGCTCTTCCGTTGGACTCACAGCGTCTGCCGCAATAAACATGTACGTTAAAGTTGTTGTACGCGACAGAAAGATTCCTTTCGAAATCAAACAGGAGGATCCTTTCTACAGCGCAACCAACCAAGCGCACTTAATGAAAGCCATTCAACAACTCAAGGAAGGAAAAGGAACCGTTCACGAGTTGATTGAGGATTACGATGAGTGAAAAAACATGGGCTGATGAGGCTTGGGATGATTACCTGTACTGGCAGACACAGGACAAGAAAACCCTCAAGCGCATCAACCTCCTGATCAAAGACATAGAGCGCAATGGTCCGTTGGAAGGCATTGGTGAACCCGAAGCCTTGAAGAGTAATCTTCATGGGTTTTACAGTCGCCGCATTGACGAGAAAAATCGTCTCATATACTCCTATGATCAAGGCCGAATTTACATAGCGCAGTGTCGCGGCCACTATTATGACAAATAACATACGGTTCCTTCGTTTTTCATTCAACGCAGGCGAAAGCGACTTCATTCCTTTCAGCGGAATGGAGTCGTTTCGACTATAAACAGCGCTTTAATCCAGTATGAATAACTTACATTTCCGTTATCATTGCTCCGTGTGTGCCAAACATCTCCGGCCTCTCTGACATAAAACTGTAGTAATTCCCCGTTCCCGCAGCGACTATCACGTGATCCAAAAGCGGAATTCCGAGGATGTTTCCGGCTTCAATAAGTTTTTGAGTTGTCTCTACGTCATAACTGCTTGGCGTGACGCAACCTCCGACGTGGTTATGCAGTTATGTAAAGTCCATAATTATGTAAAGCCAGCTCCGAAAACCATGAAAATACTCGTTTTCGGAGCAAAACTCTTTACATAAAGAAACTGTTTCAAAGGTTCTTTTTCATCCATTGGATCAGATCGTCCTTCTCTGCTTTGCCGTATCGTTTCCGACTTTCCAGGGTTGGACTAATCCTCATCAGATGTTCTTCCTTGATTTTTGGGTTTGTTTTGGCGTAGACTTCGGTCGTAACGACGGAGGAATGACCTAAAAAGTCTCTGATGTATATCAAATTAACCCCTGCCTCCAGAAGGTGCATTGCCTTACTGTGACGAAAACAGTGATTCGTTATCCTGCTTTTAAACATGTCCGGATTACGTTGCCGAGCCATTGCCAGGTATTTATCTATGATGTATTGCACCCCAACGCGAGTCAGTTTTTCACCTTTTCGATTAACAAAAAGAGGTTCGTTTGCCTTGAAGCGTTCATAACGCTGAATGTAATTCCTGACAATTCCGGTAGCTTCGGCATTTAATGGAACAAATCTTGTTTTTTTTCCTTTCCCGCAAAGTTCTACTATGGTAACGGACTTGTATTGGATGGAAGCGGGGGTAAGGTCAATAAGTTCCTGCACACGTGCCGCCGTTTCATAAAGCAGAACCAGAATGGCCATGTCCCGAAGCCCCACGGCCTGTTTCTGGTCTGGCAGTTGCAACAGGCAGCGCATTTCTTCTATTGACAGGTAATTCATTGGAACCGTCTGACTTTTTTTGAAAGGCACCGCCAGGACGGCCCCGCATTGTTCAAAACCGGTGGGATCCTTGTACTGCACGTATCTGAAAAAAGAATGAATCGCAGCTAAGCGTTGATTTCTGGTGCTTGCGGAGACGTTTCGAGTCTCTTCGAGCCATGCAAGAAACCGTTCAATGTTTTCTGCCGTAAAGTCTTCGTAGGTGAGTTTTTCCGGTCTTTTGTTTAATTCATCCCGAAAAAAAGTAAGCAGCAGAACAAAGGTGTCCCTGTAAGAGGCGATTGTGTTTGCGGAATAAGCCCTTTGAGCCGGGATGTATTCAGTGAAATACTTGGGGAGGAGGTAAGTGATTGGATTAGTCGCCACGTACGGCCTCCTTTCCGCCTGGGGTGTCATCGGTTTTGTCACACGAATATAACCCTTGGCCGTATTCATCCGCTTTCGAAATGATTCCTGCAAAGTGTTCATCCAAAAGCCTGAGATAGTACTCAGTTTCAGTAAGTCGATTATGTCCCAAGTACTTAGACAGTATTGGAAGCGACGTATAAAGGTCATAGCCTTTCTCCTGCATCTGCTCAAGTGCCCTGACGCAGAAAGTGTGCCGAAGGTCATGTAACCGCGGGTACCCGCCGTCCTTGCGCGGAACGATTTCAAGATTAACAAGGAGACTGCGATACTTATCGTAAATCTTGTTTTCAACCGTATGCCGTTTTGCACCGGGATATAAAAAGTACTCTTCTTCGGAAGCGTTCTTCAGGTATGCTTCCGCATACTCTTTCAGACTGCAAAGCAGGGAATCTGACGCCATGACAATTCTGCTTATGTTATTCTTGCCTTCAAGTATCGTGATTTTACCCGTTTCGAGATTTACGTTCCCGACTTGAAGTTTTTGTACTTCCGAACGGCGAAAGCCGCAACAGTAATACATTTGCATGGCCACGCGGAAGGCATCCTCTTCCATGCAAGGGTTTTCAGCGTGCCTTTTATCCAGTAATGCAAACATGCGAACTGCATCTTCCTTGGAAAAAATGTAAGGAACAAACTCACGCTTGAAAATCCTTTTGTCGTCAGCGCCGGAATGAACGTTCTCATAACCTAATGACAAGAGATATCTTGCAAACGGTCGAATGGTGCTCCTTCGGATCTGCGTGGTGCCTTCTTTTTCTCCGGGCCTGGCTCTTGTAAACTCGTCGTACAAATCTTTTGGAATCTCAGGTTTGGTAATGCCTCGGGATGCCGCGAACTTATCAATGTCGCGAAGGTAACACGCAAGACGCCAGTCGTATTTCAAACCCATTGCATTTCTGGCCTGTATGTATTGCGGGATTACCTCCTTGAATGGCCCGGAATAAGCTGGAAGCTTCATTTTTTCATCATTCATGCGGCACCTCCAGCGTTAGTTCCTTCAAGTGTTTTTCATCGACCGTAAGATAGTGTTCCGTTGCCATTACGGATTTATGTCCGAGTATACTGGAAATGGAACTAAGCGGTACGTTCTCGTTCATCAGGTTTGTAGCCAAGGTATGCCGAAGGGCATGCGGTCCGTGGTGCCTTCCTTCAAATTCAATGCCGGCTATTTTTAGGCTGTAAGTAACCATTCTGTGAAGTGCAGATGTGCAGGCGTATCTGCGGTGGGGAGTGTTGATTGAAATGAAAATGTACTCCTTGTCAATGCTGTCGGGGCGCGCGTTCTTTATGTAGTCGATGAGCGGATACTTGACTTCATCAACCAGTGGCAATAATAAAGGTTCTCCAGTTTTTTGCTGATTAATCCGTATCAGATTATTATTCCAGTCAATGTTTGAAAATTTTAATTGAACGACGTCGCCGGCACGTAATCCCAAATGGGCTATCAGACATATGACTGCATAAACGCATTTTCCATAGTCCGTAGTGGTGTCAATGCAGGAAAGAAGCTGATCGATTTCTTCCCTTGAGTAGTACGAAATCAGCTTGTCCCTGGGATCTTTTCTTATGTATGGAAGGGCAGAATCACCTGAAAAGCTGACGTAACCGCTGTTATACATCCAGTTGTATGCGTCTCGTATAACGCTTTTAATGCCGGCCATCGTAGACTTTGATTTGTCAACGGCCAGAAGTTCAAAATAATCATAGAGATGCTTAGGGGCAAAATCCTTTGGCGTCTCTATGCCTTGCTTATACAAAAATAAGAGATGTTGAACAAACATGTCCAATTTCGTTCGCTGTGTGCTTGGAGAAAGCTTTCTTGACGTCACGTCTTCTCGAAAGGCTAAGAACAGATCTGTGAAAACGAGAGGGATTTCTGCATAAGCGGGTTTTTGATGGAGCCTAAAAAAAGAACCGGACTCTTCAAATTCAAAAAGAATAAGTAAAGGCCGGCGCACGGCCTTTTGCGTTCCCGTGACGGGGTTGTAATAATCGAATCCGAAACAGTCATCCACAAAGAGTGCTGCTTCAGGAATGCCGGCATCATCCAATTCATGAGTAACGCAATAGTTTTTGAAATGACTGATAATCCATTGGGCAGTGCTTACGGCTTCTTTGCCATAGCCTTCAGTGATCATGCGGTCATAAAGGCCATTGGCAACTTCGGGTATCATAGTTGTTTTCATTGGGCACCTCCTTTTCTGAAAACGGTTTATTTTTACAAGTAGAAGATACCATATTTATGTTAACAATTATGACTTAAAAACTACGCGTATATGTGATTCTACGAGCAGTCTTTACATAAATAACAACTTTACATAACTGCACTTATGTAAAGCTTTACATAAGTGAACTGCCAGGATGCATGACGCATTACTTATTATCGCCGCCTTAAAAAGATTCTGCGCTGCAAACAATGCGTTGTCCACATTTCCCACCCCGACAATGCTGTAGCTTAAGGGATGCTTTTCAGCGTCAAGGTTCACCACGCACACGTGCTCCGTCGGAAGCCGTGACATCATTTTCGCCATGACCGCAACAGCCTGCGCCGGACTGTTGATCTTCTCCGACCCGTATATCGGATCGTCCTCTTCCAGCGAAAGTCTGACCCTGACCTGTCTCAGTTCGAATCCGTTTTCATCCTGCCGATTTGCCATCCCCGTCATCCTCCTCGATTTTTATCACAAGTACCTGCCCCTCCCTTAGGCTTTCTACGGTTTCAATCAGTTCCTCCATTTTAACGATTTCCATGCGTTTGGGCCTCCTTTTCACAATCTATGATTCATAACCCTCCGGACCAAGCAGTTTGTCCATTAAAGGAAATATTCTGTCCGTCACGTCATTTCCAAGAGAATCAGTTATCACGATGCCGCCGTTTTTCCTTTTGTCCCCGGGAACGGATTCCTCACCTTCCTCCACGCAACTGTACCTGCGAACGATCTCCTCCTCAATCTTCTGCTTATCCGCGTAGGCAACCTTTCTGGCTGACTTCTCTGGAATTGAATATGGTTCCTCGAAAGTAATGCCCCAGTACTTAAACAGCTTAAGCCTCGTCACCATGGGATGCGTTCCCGTCTTTTCAACGATAAAGGTTCCCTTGGGAAGGCTCTTAAGCTCGTCCGGCGTAAAGAGGGCCCTCTGCATCATCTGCAGGTTCTGGCTCGGATCATTCTTGCCGCGCGAGACGCTCCCGCTCATGACGGTCTTGTTTCCAAGGTTCTTAGACAGCAGTTCCGCGGACGACGAATTCGGCGCAAAGCCGCCAAAGATCGTATCCTGACAGTTGTCAACGATGATGTCCGCGCCTTCCCTGCCGTAGTTTCTGTTCAGCTGCGCAAATGACTGAATCATTGGAATGATGGACAGTCCCCTGCTTCGCCCCGCGGAAAACATCATCTCCGCACTCTCGATCTTTGGGATGGTACCAAACTCGTCCCAGAAAAAGATTACCCTGTTTTTCAGCCTGCCCCCGTTCTCGTCTGCCACCATGAGGATCTCCCTGTAGAGTTGCTGAAGCATCAGGGAAATGATGAAGTACTTCGTGTTGTCTTCCTCCGGCATGACAAGGAAGATTACCGTCTTTTCACTGCAAAACTTCTCCGCGTCAATGGCCGTGTCAAAGCACAGCACCTGCTCCAGCTCGGAATCCAGAAACGCGTTCAGCCTAGACATGGCAGTTGACAAGACGGACTGCATGGCCTGCTCCGCGGTGTTAAGGGCCGCGCCCGCAAACCACCTTGCCTTGTGCTCGCCCGGCAGTTTTTCCATAAGAAGCTGGAATTGATTCTTCCCCTTCACGGGAGACGGCGCAAGCAGGTCCTGTATCAGTTTGAACACGCTGATAACGTGCCTCTCCTCCGGTTTGGCGAATTCCGCCACCAGAAGAATCGCGGCTGTGAGCAAACCTTCCGCTGCATCATAGAAGAACGCGTTCTGGCCGTAGGAAGAAGTGTCGCCGCCCGCCATGATGATGGTCTTCGCGGTGATCTTTGCGTACTTTTCCGCACGCGCCTTGCTCGCGAGGTCGTCATTATTCTTCATCCACGCGTCCATGTACTTGTTGACCAGGTGCAGCATGTTGTCACCGTCGGACCTCGTGGGGTTTCTAAGGTCTATCACCGCCACGTTGTACCCGTAATACTTTTTCGCTATCCCGGCGTAATTTCGAAACAGGTCTCCCTTCGTGTCGGTGGTTAAAAAACTCACTCCGCTTGCCAGTGCGTACTCTATGTTTGGATAAAGGAAAAAAGCCGTCTTTCCTACGCCAGCCGCGCCGATCATCAGACAGTGCACGTCATCGGGATCCACGAGGGCGAAAATCCTTCCCGCCTTTACGTCGCACCCGACGATGATCCCCTGAACGCCCGGAAGGTTTACTCCCCTCCTCCAGTCAATCACGTTGTACGGAACGCTTGCAAAGGACTTTTTGATTTCACTTTTCGTGGCCAGCCTTGCCGTGCCGTACTGTCCGTCTCCTACCGTCTTGCCCTTGATCCCGTTCAGCGTGTAATAATGTGACAAAAGGGAAATGGCACCGATCACTGCAAACATGAGGACGCCCATCATGATTAAACCAGTGACGGACTGCATAAGCATTCCTCCCTTCCGCGGTTTATGAGGTCCTCATTCCAATCCTTAGCCTGACTCGCAAGCCTCCTTACGTCCTGATATCCCGTCTCCGTCAGTTCCCTCGAAAGGCGAACGCACGCCTTCCATCCTGCCTCGTCATTGTCAAGGCAGAGCACCACGCTCGTCACGTCAGGCCTCGTCACCAGGAAATGAAAAAGCGCCTGTCCGCTCACGCCGCTTAATGCCACGTAACTGTTCTTCATCCAGTCCCTCGGATACAGGCAAAGAAATGAGAGCAGGTCAATCGGAGCCTCAAACACGTACAGCGTCCGTCCCTCTCCCTGATAACCAAATCCGTACTTAAGGTCTGACCCTTCCGCCGTCATGCGAAACTTCCCGCGCTCCCCGTCCATCGTGCCCCTCACGTGCACGTTTCTGACCTTCCCGTTTTCGTCCCGTCCGACAAACGCCACTCCGTGTCCTTTCTCCGTTTCATACATGCTGCCTGACCGAACGAAAAAGGACACGACCGTTGGGTCAATACCCCTCTCCTTAATGAGGTATCTGTAAAGATTCTTGGCCGTTGCGTTAGCCTTGGGAACCGCAACGGTCGGTTCTCCTTTCGGTAATTCAGGAGACGCGCGGTTTTTTTCACCGCATTCGTCATTTTGGTTTTTTGTAATCGCGTTTGTTTCATTTGCGAGAAACGGCCTGAAATTCTCCAGCAGGTATTCCATTGCCTCGGGGAAGGATTTGTTTAAGAACGCCTTACAAAACTCAATTGCGCCGCCTCCCCGTCCCTGCGAATGCTGAAACCATTTGGAACCGACAAAGATCACGCTGTCGTGTCTTTGCCACTGAAACTGTTTGCCCCACTTTTTGTACCGTTCCCCTTCCGCGTCCAGGATCTCCGAGATCCTGACGGAATCGGCTACTTTTATTTGTTCATCTGAGAAACATACATATTTATTCATTTGTCACCCCTTATTATTCTAATCACCCAAAATTAAAAAAGCCTCCCGTGAGCCATTAACAGCTCACTGGGAGGATTACATTTTATGTGACATTAATGATTTTATGACTCAGCCATTGCAAGGAAGTAGTCCTTAAGGCCATACTTGATAATTAATTTGCGTCTGTTCTGGGCATAGTGAAGCAAGACTTCACATACATATGGTCTTGTGCAATACTGGTCGAAAATACCTCTGGAATTCCAGTGCGTCGTTAGGCTTGTTATGATTTCCTCTCCAAGTTCCAGGTGTTCTATTGTTTTCTCCGTGTAGTCCATGTCATGTACTTCCTTTATCCAAGTTGGGTTGGTCATCTGTTTCAACTCCATAATCACAGCATTTGTATAAGCGTTCATTTCAGTTTCTCCATTCAATAAGTATTCTGGCGCGCAATCTAGCACTCTAGCCATTTTTAACAGATAGTCACATGCCGGATACGAAACTCGTCCTTGCTCATAATTGCTCACAGTCTGCGTAGTAATCTCTAAAAAAGTTGCCAACTGTGCCTGCGTGTAACCTTGTTTAATTCTCATTTTTTTCAAGCGCTCTCCAAATGTATCTTTCTTGCCTGCCAGTGACTCAATCATATAATCCTCCTTCGTATTTGGCAATATAAACATCTTTAGGGTTGCCGCATTTTTCCTTGCCTTAACGTAATACTTGCGTCTAATTCACTATACCACTTTTCAATGTAAATGAAAGCATATATGAAAAATCATATGGATATCGTAATGTCATCGTTCCATTCATCCTTTTGCCCAAGAGCTCTCTTCTTTTCAAGTTCCTTCGCAACCTGTTTGCTTTCCGCGATCATCCTTGCACCGCTCCTTGACCTCATGGTCTTGTCCGCGAACGTCTTTTCAACGTACTTAAGAAGTTTCATTACAAGGAATGCCTTGCGGCCTAATGAAGCTTCAATTTCCGTCGGCTTTGCCCGTTCCGTTTTTAATCCATCGGAAGCCTCGCCAATCCCATTCGCGCTTGGCCCTTCAGTGCTTAAGAGCGCCGCTTTGATGATCGCGTTTTTGACGCTCTTAAACTCCGGATTCTCCGACATTGGAGGGATAGGCGGATTGTCATCCCGATAGTATCCCACCAGCGCCCTCTGCCATTTCACCCACTTCTCGTAACAGTCCTTTACCTCTGGTATCCTTTCCAGGTCCCTCATGATTTCATCCACCTCGTTTTTCAGGTTACGATGCAAATATCCGTATACCTTTTTCCCCTTCACCTTGCGAAGTTTTTTTGAAAGGTCCGTCATCTTTCTTCCAATCTCCGCAAAGTCACCCGAAGCGCTGCCGACCCCAAGGATTGCGCGAAGAAGGTTTTCTCCAGCCGCATCCTTCACGGTCTTTCTCTGTTTTGTTTTTTCGTCATAAAGAAAAGCCATCTCGTCCTTAAAAACGTCACGGACGTAAGATGACTTAAGCTTCTCTATTCCCCTCTTTGAAAGATATCCGTCGCCGCCTTTCGAGAACACGACCACGTGCACGTGCGGATGATGTCCCTCGTTGTGAAATGCCGCGTACCACTTCAGGTTTTCCGGCTTAATCTGGAATGCTTCCGCGACGTCTGCGACGTGGCTCCGAAGCAGCGCCTGCCATTTTTCCACGCCGTCATATCCAAGCCTTTCCGCGTCCTCCCTCTTTAGGGAAATCACGTTAATCCAGACCGTTCCCGGGTGACCTGAAACCTCGTCCATTGCCTGCTCAAGGTCAATCTTCATCCCCGCTTCCGAAAAGAGTCCGTGCGCCTGTCCCTCCACGCGAATGCTGCCCGGCCTTGCGGCCAGGTAGTCCACGTAATTTGCCTTTTTTCCGTGCATGTCCGCGTCTTCCCAGAAAGCCTTTGGCAACTCCTTTGGATTTAACTCCACGCCTTCCCTCGTTCCAAGGTACCTGATGAAGTTTGCCCTGTGCCTGGCAGGTTCGTTCTTAAAGTAATTACACCTCACGATAAGCTTTGCCACGTCATGCCTCCGTCCTCTTCACCTTCTTCCAGGTAATCCTGATTCGGAATGGCTTTCCCCGATTCATCGTAAAGCGGATGCGGGGTGACAACCTGAAGCCCGTTGGCACGAAGGTTGTCATAACTTTCGAACCCGTGAAGTACTGCCTGCATTTCAAAATAATCATTAAGCGGAACAAGAACGCATCTCCCTCCCATCCACGTCTTTACATGTGCTTTGGCATTCATCAAGTTTTCTCCTTACCTAAAAATTCTTCTGACCTCATCCTCCGACGCAAGTTTGATTTCAGCAATCTCCTTTTCCGTGATCCTTGCCATCCTCGCAAGTACCCTGTTTTGCATTGCAATCTCAACGGCCAGCTTAAAGAGCATGTCCTTAATTCTCGACTCGCTGAGGTCAAGCTTCGCGCCAATCATGGAAGAAAGCGCCCCCTGCAGATACATGCCGGAACTGCCCGTTTTTACGTACCCCACGTAAAACGCAAGCGCCCTGTTGACGAACGCGTTGACGGACCTCACGTCAGCCTTTTCAAGGTTGTCCTGCATGAAGTCAAAGTACTCCTTTTCAATGCGAAAAGTCTTCTTAATGATTCCGTCCGTCCGGACGGCGTTTCTCTCTTCCTTCATTTTCTTTCTCCAAAAAGTGCCTGCACTTTGCGAACTGCCTTGACGGCACTGCCGGCAAGGGTTTTCAGGGTCTGGCACGACAAAAGTGCCAGCACCCCTTTATCCTGCACAAAAATCAGCCGACCAACTTTCATTGATGCCACCCCACGTGGTCGCCCAATTTCACGGTTTACTCACCGTCCCCGCTTCCCAAAATCGCGCCTCCGTCCCCCTGCGTCATGTTCAAAAACTCCTGCACGGAAGGCGGCACGCACCTTGCAAACAGCCGGTCCAGGGTGTCAGTCATGGCCTTGTTTACGTCCACGCCCTTGGCCTTTGCATACATTAAAATCGCCTGAAACCTCGCGGGGTCATAATAAGTAACTACCATGCCCTGCTCCTTCGCCACTTCCTTTTTCATCTTCTTCCTCCTCGCTTTCCCCAAAAGAAAACGGGCCTCGCCATAAAAGGCAAAGCCCGCTTTTTCATTACGCCGTGATCACGCCGCGCCAGCAGTTTACGCCATGCCGCAACGCCGTCTTATGTGACCGCTACATGCTAAGGGCAGGTCCCTCGGAAGGCTCCGCGGGTGTCTCCAAAGGTTCGGCCTGTGCCAAAGAAGCGTTCTGCTCCTTGCCCTCGTACGTGCTTAAGACGTGCGTCTGCCTGTCGTATTCATACACATTGTAGGAGAGTCTATCCTGCGCGTCCACCTGCGTCTCGTTCACTTCCCTCACCATGTCCCGAAGCGCTTCTCCCTTCATGGATCCATCCTTGGGAAGAACGATGAGCTCATGCACGGAACTGGGTATCACGTACAGGTCGCACCCTGCGGCCTCCGCAACCTTCGCAAGGTACTCGTCGTACATCATCACGCCTGCCCCGTAGGTTCTGTCGCCGTTCGTAAGCACGTGCATGGGGAACGCCTCCTCCTGGAAGGGACGCTCCGGCAATTCCACGCATCCTTCCGGCGTATGACTCATCATCTCAAACAGCAATTCCTCCATCGGCAGGCACCTGGGCGGAAAAACCTTAGGCGTGTTCACCTTCGCAACCTCCATCAGGTCCTTTTCCGTGACGCCCCAGCCTTCCGCGTGCTCGTTGCGAATGAGGATGCTGCCCTTGCCGATCTCCTCATGTTCAAACGGGTAAAAGAAGGTCACCGCCAGGTCCTTAAAGCCTTCGTGCGGCACCTGTGAAAGCAGCGCCTTGTTTGCATCCGCGTTCACCAGCCTGAAGCAGATCTTGTCCTTCACCTGCTCCCAGTCCTTAAAAAATTCCATGTCGATCTTTGCCTGCGGCATGCCGTTTCTTACGTTGCTCGTCGCGGCTGCAACGCACTCATCGAGGGACCTATCTCCCCTGGCCACGTCCTCATACATGGAGTCCAGGTAGATCGTCGGCGCAATGTTTTTTGAGGGATCGTTTACCATGAGTCCCGTGAGCTTCACGCCGTTGTTCTTGGTGACGTTCTGGATTTTCACCTCATACCCGTCCCCCATCTCTTCCTGAATTCTGTCCCTCATTTCCTTCACAAACTCTTCCTTCGTCATCATTTCTCGTTTCCTCCTTTTTTGTTTTCCATGCAATTCACGCTCTTCTTAAATTAGTGCCAATCCTCCCGCACCTGTTTCCCGCAAGTTCTCCGTTTCCGTTCCCCGCATCCCGAAAATGCTTGGGGACTGCGTCCCCACGTCACGTTCATACGCGCGTTCAAGCAAAGCGCAGGACGGGGGAAACAGCCTCGGAGTGTTTTTCCTTGCCGCCTCCATAAGCTGGTCCGTCGAAACGGCCCAGCGCCTGGCAAGTTCGTTCGTGACGTTAAGGAACTCCCATCTGCCTTCCGCGTCTTTACGCATTACGAAAAAAGCAATTGCCACGTCCCGTAAACGCACGTGCGGCACGTCCTTAAGCACGACCGCATTTCGTTCCGCGTTTACCAGGAGGTAACAAATCTTGTCCTCAACCTGCTCATAATTCTCAAGGGGATCAGGGCAAACGCCCTGATCCGTTACGTTCGGTTCCGCCCCGGAGGCATCACCCGTTTCTTCTGATAATTGTCTCTTCTCCGTCATCTTTTTCTTCCCTTACAAGCTGATCTTCTTTTTTGTACTTTCGTTTGCCTAACCAGTCTGGCGTTCACCCTTCCTTATTCTCGCTCCTCAGGTCTCACGCAGAGTACGATCTTGTCCTCGTCACGCAGCCACGTTTCCACCACCTTTCCGGCGGACCAGGACGCACAAATCACCTTGCCGTCTCCTGAGCAGATCCCGACGTGCGTTACGTTCCCGTACCTCCCGTTTGGGCCGTAGCTCCAAAAGATTAGGTCGCCCTTCTTAAGGTCATTAGGCGATATGCTCCTGCCCTGCTCCGTCAGGTATTTCGCCTGTTCCGCGGCGGTCCCTGGAAGCACGACTCCCACCTGCGACCAGCACCACTTCACCAGCCAGCTGGAGTCGGCGTACTTTCCTACTCCCTTTTTTTCCGCATCGTAAGGATCACCCAGCCTCGTCCTTGCGAGCCTCGCCGCCTCGGGTCCGTCCTCGTTGCCGGGAAGTTCATGCCAGTCGGCGTTCGCCTTTTGCTTCCACTTTCCAAAGGCCGGCGTCACGTCACATTCATCAGGCGGAACGGCGTCCGTCGTAACCACGAACGCGCAGTCCCTGACAGCCTTCTGCTGCGCGTCTCCAAAGCTCCCGTACCAAAAGTCCAGTTCTTCAAACGCGTCGTTCACGGTTTCGGCCTTGTCAAAAATCTTCGCAAACGCCTGGTAGTCCTTGGCATCAAACTTCCGCGAGCTCTTGTAAAAACGCACGTAAAAGCATACCCGCATGAGAAGGTCCTCTTCCTCATGATCAGCCGCCTTCCAGAGCGAGTCTCCCGCGTGAAGTCCGATCCACGCTTTCCGAAGGTCTTCCAGTTCCACCTGCATTTTCAGGTGATACAGGTCCGTCTCCAGGCTAAGGCTGGGCGGCCACGCACCCCCGGAAAACATCGCCTTGGCCACCTTGGCGTTGTAATCAGCCTCCTTCTCACCGAGAACGCAAATGATGGACGAGACCGCGATCACGGGAATCATCAGCACCGCGGCCAGAGCAGCCAGTACAACCAGCAGCGCCTTTCCAAGCCCGCCTTCCTTTTTTTGTCCGCCTTCTTCCATCCGCTACCTGCCTCCCGCCTTTCCAAAGAGAACCTCCTTGTGGGCAGGCGCGTGAACCTCAAGGCAGTACCTTTCCGAACCGCACTTATACAGGCAGGTTCCCCTTCTGGGGTTCCTGATCAGGTCGTACTCACCCTTCTCCACGTGCAGCGTCTCGCGGAAAAACTTCTCGTCCACCGTGCCCGCGTGGAAAAGAAAAACGTGCGTCGGGATGGCAAACAGGGGCTTTGTGTACTCCCTGATGCCCTCCAGGTTAAAGTCCTCCACGTTCTGCGACGCAAGGATCACTGCGCCGTCCTTTTTTCTCACGCGCTTAGAAAGGTTCCTTACGTATTCCACCGCCGTCAGGTTCGTCAGGAACAGGTAAAACTCGTCAATGGCGGCCACCGCGTTCCCCACGGTCAGGAGTTCGTTTGACATGTACGAAAGCACGTTAAACAAAACCGCGTCCCTTACGTTCCTTCCCGCCGAAAGGAGCCCCTTTACGCCAAAGGTAACAAACTCTCCGTCTCCCACGTTCGTATGCCCGTTAAAGTACTTTGCGTCGGATCCCATGCACATGGCGTGAAGCCCTAAGACTACCTCCCGAAGCCTCTCCCTTGAGTACAGGCGGCTTCCCTCCTCCGCGTTTTCGAGTTCCTTCCTCGCCAGCTCATAAAGGTCTGAAAGGATCGGATAGTCGTTTGGGGACAGTTTCGAAAAGTCCGTCTCGTCCGTCATGCCCCATGCCCTGTAAAGCTTCTCCAGAAGGAGCGAGAGCACGTCAATTTCCGCGTCGGAATAATCACGGTATGCACGGAAGAAGTCCTTAAGGAACGACACGTGCGAGCTTAGCCTCGTTCCGCACCGAAACGCCCCGGGCGCGTCCAAGTCAGCCGTCTCCCCGTCATCCCACCTCTTGGGCTCCAAAGGATTTACGTGATGCTCCCCGTCCGTCAGGTCCACGTAAACGCCGCCAAGGTTTTCCGTAAGCTCCCTTTTCTCCGCCTCCGGATCCAGACAGTAGACCCGCTTTCCCGCCTCCCTCTCGTTTACAAGGATCAGATTCAAAAGATAGGACTTTCCCTCGCCGGAGTTGCCAAGGATCAGCACGTTTGCGTTGGTCCTGTCATCGGCCCTCTGGTCAAAGTCCGCGATCACGTTGCTTCCGAAACGGTCCCTTCCCAGGTAAAAACCGTGCGGGTCCGTTTTTCCCGAATAGTTGAACGGAAACAGGTTTGCCACGCTGCCCGCGGGAAGCACGCGCTCAAACTGCTCCTTAAACTGATTCCTCCCGACGGGGTTCACGGAAAGAAAGCCCTGCTTCTGCCTAAGAAGCAGCCTGTCGTAACCCAGCTTTGAGCGGTTCAGTTCCGTCTCCACCTCGGCCTGCAGCATCTTAAGCGCCTCCAAGTCCTTTGCAGCCATCTCCAGAAAGACGGCGGCGTGAAAGAGGGGCTCCCTGTTTCTGTGCATCTCCGTGAGCATGACCGTCACGTCATTTAAGTTGTTAGCGCCTGCCACGGACTCACGCAGGTTGTCCCTGTTGCCCGCGCGCATCCTGTTCTTGTTTGCCGCGTTTGCTATGATCCTTCTTTCTTCCTTCGGGGTCACCTGACGGATCTCAATCTTAAGCGTAACGCCCTCCTTCTCCCCGACGTGCCGAAGGATTGCCTGTTCCCTGGTCGCCGTGGGATATTCCCTGATCGCCCAGGTGCAGCGGTAAGTGTTTCCGCACACGTAATAATCCGGTTCAAACTTGATGATCCCCGGAGCCATCAGGTCAAGAAAGGTCTTTACTCCCCCGCCGTCGCGATCAGGCTCCTCAAGGCCCGCGTTTCGACTGGAAAGCCCTGCGTCTCCGAGCCTGCTTCCTCGCGCGTCCTCCCGTCCGCCAAGTTCCGACTGCCACTTATCCCTCATCAGGCATCACCCACCTTTCCCCGTCCACGTCATCCACGTTTTCGGCAGTCACGTTTCGTTCAAAATATACCGACAGTATCCTTTTAAGGTCCTCCCTGATGGCCAGCCTTGCCGACGTTCCCTGCTCTTCCAGCGTCCTTTCCACCCGTCCAAGGTACCCAAGGATCTCCCGCTCGCCCTTTTCCCTCGGACGGACGGTGAGAAGGAACTCCCTTGCGGTTGCCATTCTCACCTGCAAGTCGCCTAAGTGCCGCATGTCTTCTTCCAGCAGCCTTCTCACCGCGGGATTCTTCTCCTCGGTCAGGCGCTTTCGGAGATACCTTTTGTTCTCTCCGTACCCCTCGCTGGAATCCAGGCAGGTTACGCTAAGCTCGCTTATGCCCTTCAGCGCGGCCGCAAAGCCTTCCTCCTTCACCCTGATGCCTTCCTCCGAAAGCACGGACAGGTTGCTTGGCTTTAGCAGAAACACGGCGTTCCTCTCTCCCGAGTCCTTCACGTATCCCACATCAAGGATTTCCGAAATCCCGATCAGCTCCGCGGTCGAAAGGTTTCTTCCCTTACGTTTCATTACTCGTTAACCTCCATTCAAATTCCTGTTGCTCCGCAAAATAATAGCGGCACGCGTAAACGATGAAGTCCATCACCGTCACTTCCTCCGCCTGCATGGTGAGCAGTGCATGCGCCACGCCGGTGACGAGGAAAAACGAGATTCCCGTCCCCGCCATGGCAAGCGCGCCAAGGATCATCAGGACCGCCGCAATGCAAAGGTCCCTGATCTTCCACATCCAGACGGTCGCCTGTGACCTTAAGTTTTCAGGATAGTAATGCATTCCCTCACCCCCTTACGCCGCTGCCTTGGCAACGGTCTTTGCCACGTTGATCGCTGCCTGCGCCGCATACACGCCGCCCACGATGTTTGCCCTGGTGGAAGTGTCAAGTCCGAACTGTCCGCAGATCCTTGGAACCTCAGTGCTTGAAAGCATGAGTCCTGCACCCAGCACCGGGTGATCCAGAAAAATGCGGAGTCCGATGACCAGTACCAACGACTGCAAAAAAGCAGTCAGGCAGATGCCGATCACCTGCTTAGCCCACTGCGTAAAGCCCTGCAAATAACCCCTTGGAATCGAGAACATGTACAGGCTCCCCACCGCGATCTGCACCAAGAGGATCCCTCCGCGCTTGATGTTCGCAAAGAACACCTTGATCACCGAATAACCGATCATGATCACGAAAAACAGTCCGATCAGCGGACCGTTCCCTCCGGGCATCGAGCCGGTCATCTCCCCGAGCAGTTCCGCGGCCGAGGTGCCTATCTCCGTCACCCCGCCCAGTCCTCCGATGCCCCTGCCAAGCATTGCCTGCCACTGCACGGCGACCGTGTACAGCGCAATTGGCAGCGAGTGAAACAGGTTTACGGCAAAGAAACCCTTGATTACGTTAAGCACCGCGTCCTGGATGCTCCCGCGTCCCCGCTGGTATTCCATTGCCGTTTCAAAAACGCAGGTGATGATCCCCACGACGTACAGCGCCCATCCGAGCTTTGCAAAGAATAGGATCAGCGCCCTTATGTGCCTTAGCTGAAACAGTTCCGTTCCCATGCCGTTCATCAGGGCAAACAAATCGCCGAAAAACGACACGACGCACCCATACAGCCAGTCCAGCACCTGATTCAGCACCGTGCCAACCACAAAGTCAAATATAAACATTCAGCCGCCTCCTTCCGCGGTCGTCCCCGTCAGATGCCAAGGATCGTCCATACGTAGGTCGGCGCGGTCAGACTGAACACCAGGCAGGCAAACAGGATTGCGGGACCCGCCCATTCAAACTGCCCGTGCTTCCGGTAATCGAAATACGCCATGCCAAGCTTTCCAAAAAAGAACACCGCCAGGATCAGGTCAATGCAAGGGAACACCACATTGTTTACCACCGTCTTGATCTGGGCCGAAGCGTCCTTCCACGTGCCTTCCACGGCGGAGGCAACGTCGCCGGTCCCCGAACTTCCCGACGCTAAAACGGTCGTACCCATCAGCAGCGCCAGACAAAAGGCGGATGCAACCGCACCCGCCCACTTCTTTTTGTTTTTCATCTTCGTCATCCTCTCTTCCATTGTTTGTGATTACTTAGTCGGGATTTTCCGGTGCCACGTGCCAGTCATCCCAAAGGTTTCCGTTTATCGTTACCGAATCCCAGACCGTGCCGCAAAGCATGCCCGCGGGCGTCCACGCGTCCAGCATCCAGGTGCACGCCAGGTACGTCCCGTCTGGGAACCAGATTGGCGTAAAGTGCACCTTGTTTCCAAGCGTGGAGTACGGGTTCGCCTTAAAGGTAAAGTGCCCGCTTCCGTCATGATCAAGCAGCCTCCAGTACGTGCCGTAGTAGAACTCCGGGAAGTACGCAATGGCATGCTGCACGCCCGTTGCGTAAGGTGTTCCGCTAAAGTACAGGTCCCCGGTTACATAAACCTTCACGCCGTATCCGCTCTTCGTTACGTCGCCGTAATCCGTGGGGCTCGTCTCGTCCGGCGACAGGTTCATCGATCCGTACATGGTCGCGGAACAGTACTCAAGGTAGTGCTCCCACCATCCGTAGTCATGCCATTCGCCCTGATCCTCCCAGTGCCCGTGCTTTTTCTTGCAGTTCCTTTTGCAGGTAGGAAGGTGTCCAGTGTTGACCCACTGCCAGTTAGCTTCCCACTTTAGGTTCTCATGCCAGTAACACTTCCACAGCGTCCACGACGCGCTTTTCCTTTCGAGTTGCCCTGGCGAAATTGCCAGGCTCGGATTCCATCCCGGATTTACGTCATCCGCAACGGGATTGGGCGGCGGATTGTCCTGCAGGCTTACCACGTTAGCCTTGATGGTTGTCTTGCTGATCGTTCTTCCGCTGCTTACGGTAATGTTTACCCTCTGAGGCGTGGACGGCGTTTTCCAGCACACCCAGGCCATCTGCTGACCGCCCTCAGGGTAGTAAATATTCGTCGCCCAGTAATCCTGCCCCAGGATGTGAAAGCACACGCTCGCGGGATTACTCGGGTCCGCCTTTCCGCCGCTGACCGTCACGCAGGTAATTACGTAAGTGTCCGTGTGGTACACATAATCCGGCGCGTCAAGATACTCGACCGTTTCCGTTGTCCCAATCTCATCCGTAAACCGCACCGTTCCAAGACCCAGATACGGGATGATGTCCTCGTCCTTTACCTTGTCAGTCTTGGATCCCGTCCATGCACGGAAACCTGCGTCATCTCTTTCCAAAAACAGAGATAGTGGAAGGTTCTTGTGCGTCAGGGAAGACATTTTTCTTCGGATCAGTCCTCCCGTCTGTGCGTTGTACAAAGCCGCTTCCGTTGCCGTCAGGGCCGTTCTGACGCCGTTAATCTCCGCATACGCCATTGGCTCCACAAGCACCTTAAATTGACCTGAGATCATGTAGTCAAAATCCATGCCGACGTGTTTTGCCACCCTTCTAAGAACTTGCTCGTCAGTAAAATATGCTTTTATCTGACGAAGCGCTTCTTCACGGTCAGGTGCATTAACAAGTTTGGGGAGCGGAACAGCTGGCGTATATTTAACGTAATTATCTGCAATCGCGTTGAGCGTCGTCCCGTTTCTGTATGCAGATTTGCTCACCTTTCCAAAATGCAGAACGATGTCAGAAGTATCAATATTGGATATGTCAATTGATCTGCTGACGGGATTTCCGGTCGACGCATCAATGATTGTGACGCGTACTCCATCGTCTCCATCTCTCCAAGTGAATCCCTCCACCGCGTGTCCCCAAGTTCCTCCACCGGAATCCATGTCAGGATCACCTGCAGCCGTTACGGATAAAGGCTCCGCTATCGCACTTATCAGCATTACGACCGCCAAAAAAATGGTTAGTCTTTTCATCCTTTTCCTTTCCAGGGTAAAATAAAAAGCATGGCTCTTCACCATGCTTTTTATGCCTTTAGTATGAGTTTACATGTCACCAATCTTATTGCCGTTCATGTACATTTCTGAATCATAAATGTTTTGATTGGGTTCTCCACGATCAATCCATCCAAAACCAGGTACGTAAATCTGTCCTGGATGACCGTCATCCTGCGATGGCTTTGTTACCACCGTGTCCGCTGGCTTCTCCGTAGGCTTTGGATCCTCCTTATAACCAGGAACCTTGTCAGGATCCTCAAGATCAACACCTTCAGCTAGTTCAGGCAGAGTCGTGGGCACTTCTGGAATCTCAGGTGTTTCCTGAATTGGCTGCTCGCCGGGATCTGCCTTCGTAATCATTCCGCCCTCTCCAGAAACGGCGCTGCTCGTCTCATCTGAATCAAGTTCTTCCGCCAGGCTAATCTGCGTCACTTCCGGCATTTGCCCTTCCGACGGATCAATCTTCGCGATTTCCGGTGCTTGAGTCTCCTGCTCCTGCTTCGTCTCTTCCTTCGCGGGTTCCGTCTGCGGATTTCTTGTCACCCAAAGAAGAACGCCCGAAATCGCTATGCAGATCAAAGACACTGTTACCCTAATAACGTTCCCGCTAATCTTTTTTCCTCTTTTCATTCTTGTCAGCTCCCTTCTTCATCGCCCTCTCCATCTTCACCTTATACGTCATAAGGCGCAGAAGATAGTCCGGCATGCTTCTGTTACCGTTTTCCCAGTCCTGCAGCGTCCTGTACGGGATTTCAAAATACTCGCTAAACTCCTTCTTGTTCATGCCCGTCTCTTCACGCAGCTTCTTCAAAAGCTCCCTGTTTAAATCCCTATTCTCTTCACGCTTTTCCATGAGACCATCCTCCTTTTTCATACACGCAACGCGTTTCTTATGGTCACTATATCACGTTATTTCTAGAAACGCAATGCGTATATTGAAAAAAGTTAAAATTTTTCTCTCATGCGTGCCTTGACCTTTAAATGCAGCGGTATCACAAACAGCGTTCTGCCCTCATATTTCAGCGGAATCTCCAGCAAAAGCTCGCCGTCCGCGGAGAAAACTTCGCCTCCAGTCCTGATTGCCGTATTGTTGACGGCAACGGATATCTCGCCGATCTGCCAGTCAGCATTGCCGTTCGCGTTTAGCTTCACCAGCCTGTCGCCGCGGCGCGTAAGTCCCAGGAGCCGTTCCAGCCTTCCGCTTACGTCGCCCAAATCAACGGAAGCGTAAAACCCGCTTCCCGTCGGCTCGTAGCCTCCGGCATATCCCTCGCGTACGCAGTGATAAGTCTCGTTGTAGTTCTCCGTCACCACGGAAATGAGCGACTCCTCGAACGCGTCCTTCACGCCGGATGCCGTGATCCACAGCTCCATGAACTTCGTAACCGAAACGGTGACCAGAAGCAGGATGATGACAAAAGCCACGGCCAGCGGCGTAAAGTTACCGGCATCATCCCGCAACAGCTTTCTTATCCTCACTTCCAATACACCTCGCTTTTCCCCGTTGCCTCACCGGAGAGCGTAACGGGAAAGGATCCGATCCTGCCAAGCATCCCAAGCTCCATCTGCAGGCTCACCTTTACGCTGACCTCCTGATTTAGCTGGATCCTCCCCGTAACGGACCATTCCACCGTCGGCCGCATCCCCGTCTTTTCGGCGAGCCGTTCATACCTTGCGGTCGTCTCCGGTCCCACCCTGCCGCTGACCTCCGCCTCGCGGATCAGCTCGTCCGCGAAATTGTCCAGCTGCATCTTTGCAATAAACACCGGAAACACGCGAGCCGCAAAAGCCACGACCAGGAGAATCGCAAACACGGCCACCGCCACGTCCACGTAACCTTCGCCACGGCGGTCCCGAAGCACCTTCCAAACCTTTCTCATTGCGCACCTCCCTAGAACATCGAGCCCATGCTGTTAATGATCTCATAAATGATGATCACGAAGAACGTGGCAAGGTAACACAAGAGCATCGCAAAGGAAAATACCCGAACCTTCGGCGGAATTTTTGCAGCATTTGCCTTTAACCTTCGAAGCTCCGCTTCCTTGAAATCCCTCGTCAGCATCTGGAAGTACGCCGCCCCGTCATCACCGCGCAGCACGCCGATCAGCCCCCTCGTCACGTCACTGATCTGGGCGCTTCCCACCCTGGCCTCAAACCTTGTCAGCGCCGCCTCATAGCTTCCCGACCTCATGTCAGCGCACAGCACGTCCAGTTCCTTCCGAAACGCCTCACCCGCGTTCCTCTTGTACCTCTCCAGCATGGACAGCACGTCCCTTCCGTTTTTCAGCTCCTGCGTGATCGTTGACGCAAAGCGGTACGCCTCGCCCTCGATCGCCTCGCGCTTTTCGCGAAGCCCTTCCTCCGCGCTTCCCGTCTCCTTCAGGTAAGTCAAAACCACCAATATCAAAAGTGGTATGGCAAGCAACGGCAGGATCCACAGCGCGGGCACGATCAGCACCGCCCAAAATCCCGCCTTTACAAAGGCCCTCGCCTGAAACTCTTCCGGCGTCATCTCCATGCTGGCAGCCTTTAAGGTCTTTTCCAGCCTCGCCCTCTTGTACTCATTCATCCTTACAAGTCCGGCGAGCTTTGCCGCCATGGCTTCGGAGTACGCTTCCATAAGCTCCGACAGCGGCTTACCCTTCTTCCCTGCCTTCCCCATGACCTTGTTTGTCCGAAGGGTCGGAAGCCTAAGCAGTCCACACAGGAGCGAAAACAGCCCTGCGCCAAACGACGCAAAAATCAAAACCATCAATACCTTCATCCGTCATCCCTCCGAAACTAGCTTTGCCAATCCATCGGCCTCGTCAGCCGAATCACGAACGCCGCTGACACAAAGATCACCACGCCGCAGATTGCCATCATTACTTGTCCCACGATCGTCTGCGTCAACGCGTAAAACCAGTCCTTGTTCAGGAAATACATGAGCGGCAGGTTGGAAACCACCAGCACCGCCATCGTAATAAATTCCTTCCTCGGGTCCGCCAGCATCATCTCCAGCTCCGAGTTCACGATCCGCGCGTCGGAGAGCTTCGTCACGATCGGCACCAGCACCGACTTTAATGACCTGTCGTACTGACAGGCCTTCAGCGCGTCCACCCACTCCTCAAACACGGCATTTTGAATGCTGCCCTTCAGCTCCTCAAGCGCTGCATACACGTCGGGGTCAACGAACCTTACGCGGTGCAGGAACTTCTCAAACACCGTCCTTACGGGCGGGTTTAGGTAACCCACGTTCTCCGAAACGCTCGTGATCAGGTCCTCGCACCTAAGGTACGCCGTCGTAATGACGGACAGCGAAGTCTCAAGCTCCGCATCTAAAAGCTTGTGCCAGTTGCCCGCGGTGAGCTTTACGTACCAGAAAGGCATTAGCGAAAAACCTACCGCAAGCACCGGTATCAGAAAGTAATTTCCAAAAAGCGATGCAACCACCGCGCCCGCGCCAAACAGCATCACCGACAGCGTGCAAAGCATCGGCAGCGTCCCGCTTCTGCCCGTGTTTTCCAGAATCTCGCTTACTTCCTCCAGCTCCCGCCTGATCGCTGATTTCTTCTTTCGCTTCGTCTCCTCCAGCACCTCGTCGCGGATGCTCCCGGAGCCCCGTCCGATCCTGCCAAAGATTCCGTTTGCAAAGTCCGTCGGCCTTATGCCAAGCGCAAAAAACAGCCCCGCGATCATGCCAAGGGACGCCACCAATCTTATCGCCGTCATGCCTTTCCTCCAATCCTTTCAAGCTCCGACTTTGGCATCCCGTTGGAGAGTAACCTCCTGCAAAGGCTCTCCGACGGCGCCCTGTCCTTTACGAACGCGCCCGTGATCCTACAGCCGTCCTCGTTTCTTACCACTTCCTTAATCTCGTACCGAAAAAGGCTTCTGTACGAGCGCCTTCCGTCATCACCGATCTCGCATTCCATGATCTCCATGACCTTTCTCTTCTTGTCGTCGAGCTTTTTCGTAAACACGATCACGGGAAATGCCTCCGTCACCATCTTCATTAAGGTCTCGTCGCTCATGTCGCTGGCACGCTTGCACAGCGTCACGATCCTTCCGTACGTCGCCTCGCAGGAATTGGAATGCACGGTGCTGATCACCGTGTGCCCCGTCCTGGCCGCCTCCTGCGCCGCATACGCCTCGGAAGAACGCATCTCCCCGACGCATATGATCTCCGGATCAAAACGCAGCGCCACGTCCAGCAGGTCTTCCTGCGACACATTCATGGACGGATTCTCCGAAGGGCGCGTCAGCGTGTGCACCACGTTGTTGACGACCCTGCCGTCCTTTTCACGCACCAGCGCCAGCTCACGCGATCCGTTCTCAATCGTAAACACGCGCTTTTCGTTTGGAATGGTTGTAAGCAGCCACCCCGTCAGCGTGGTCTTTCCCGAAGAGGTCGCTCCCGCCACGCAAGTACTCACTCCGTACCGAACCAGAGCCGTAAGGAAGTCCAGCATCTCCTCCGTGGCCGTGCCCGCCTTTAAAAAATCGTCCTTTGTCAGGTTCTGCGGATTCACGATTCGGATCGACGCCGCAACGCCAACTTCCTCGTCCACCACTGGCGTCTTCATGACAGCGATGCGGACGTTCTTTCCAAGATGCCCCAAAACGACTGGCGACGCGGAATCCAGCACGTTACCCGACGCGTGCAGCATGCGCCTAAGGACGTTGACCGCATGCTCCGGCGACTCAAAGCGTTCGGGAATCTTCACCTCACGCCCGTCCGCATACTGCACCTGCACGTCCTTCCACGAATTGACGTTAACCTCCTCCACGCCGTCCGCCGTCACGTACTTCGTGAGGATCGAGTATCCCGCCATCTCCTCGTAGATCGCGCTTACCAAATCCTCCAGTGAATATCCTTTTACGGAAAGCCCCTGGTCCAGCAGGTACTGCCGCACGTTTCTTTTCAGGATCTCACCGTCCGCCTTTCCGGACAGCAGCGAGCTTTCCTCCTTCGCCACGTGACTCCTTACGTCCTCCAAAACCTCCGCAAACGTCTTCTCCTTCACGGAAGACCCAAAGAACAGTTCCTGATTGTTTCCTCCAAGTTCACCGTAACTCACGCGCCAAACACCTCCTCGCAAAGCCTTGCAATCTCGTTTCGAAACGGTCTGCTTTCCTTGTAGCACAGCTCACTAAAAAGCTCGCCTTCGAGGAACTGCTTTTCCACTTCCAGCGAATGCGGAATCCGATACGGGAGCTTCCCAAGGAGCCCGTCCGCACCGCCCTGTGCCTCGTTTGGCATTACGTTTCCCGCTGCCTTTACGTGCGTCTGCGCATTCCACCTGACATCGGAAAGAAGCGGCAGCTGACTGGAAAAGTAGCTTACGGATTTCAGGTCACACCCCGTCATCCTAATAACGCCGTCCGACAAAAGAAGTGCGTTTGCCGTCAGCGCGTCCGTCGCAATCTGACTCGTGCAGTCCACGATCACGAAGGACGCCACGTTCCTTGCGGCTTCCACCAGCTCCGTCACCCTGGCCGCGTCAAAGGCTGGATGCGAAAAATGGTTCTCCCCCTTCTGCCATCCCAGCATGGAAAGATACTTGTTTTTCTTATGGAAAACCAGGTTTTCCTTGATCACCGCCTCATCCACCCGCGGTGCGGCAAGCACCCTTCCCAGGGATCCTTCCCCCATCAGCTCAGAAGGCGGGCAGCCGTAAGGAAACACGGGGCAGTCGCAGTCGGCAAACACAAGGAGCACGTTTCGGCCCATGCCGGTCAGGCGCTCCGCCATTTTGATCGCCGTCACCGTCTTGCCGCAGTTTTTGCTGCCCCACACGGAAATGACGCCGCCCGGCGCCGCGCCCCTAATCGTTTCGTCCTTCTCCCACTTCTTCCTTCCAATGATCACGACTTATTCCTCCGAATTTCTTAGCAGTTCTCCCGCCTTCTTCACGTCGTCCGTGCCTAGCGCCGCGGTTGCGGGAAGCTCGCTTGTTGCAATGCGGTTGCCCTCCGAGATCAGGTTGGTCCGTCCCGTTCCAAGGTACGAGCTAATGATCACGGTCCCGTCCGCACCGACGGACTTGTACTCCGTGCCTTCCTTCTCCTTTTCCTGCGCCGCCTTGTTAAGGAGTTCTTCAATCTCTGCAAGCGCCTTGTCCTGCTCGTCTATGAACTTCTTCACGTTTGCCTTTCCGCCGCGGTACACGAGCGACAGGTGCATCTCGTCGCCCTCCTCCAGCATCGCAAGGATCCTGCTCTGCAGTGGCGTAACAAGAACGGTTACGGTACTTGGAAGCTCCTTCTTATTCTCCTCGTCGTCTTCCGTCCGTTTGCCTTCCAGGTTTGCGTCGTTACCAGACTTAGCCGTCACCGCAATAACCTCCACGTACTTCAGCTCCGTGGGTATCACCGTCTTACCCGTCTTTTGAAAGTTGGGCACGATCACGGACACCACGTCGCCGCTCTTAAGCTTTCCAGACACGCCTTCCGCAAAGTCCTTGATGGTAATGCTCATGGCCTGCTTCTTTCCGTCCAGCCCGTACAGGTACTCGTTCTCCCTCTCGGGCTCGTCCGTCACCTTACCGGGAAGCAGGTAATCCCCCGCCAGCACGTCCGCCGTTAAGTACTTTCCAACCGCGTCGTCCTCACTCGCGATCACGTCATCCGGAAGGTTGTACTTCCCGACCTCCACTTCCTCCAGCATGCCGGAGGAAATCCTATCCCCCGCCTTTGCGTCCGACTTCATGCGCACGATCTTCACCTTCGCGCTCATGCCGCTGTTAATAAACGGCGCAACGACAAAGCACAAAAGGAGCGACGCCGCGATGCAAAGAATTCCCAAAGTTGTTCTGTTTCTCACTTCATTTTCCTCCGTCAAAACATACCCGTAATCAGCGTCGCGGCAAACAGAAACGGGACGAACGGATAAGACCGACGCCCCGCACCAAACTGCCGCCTGAAACGATCCCAGGCAATCATATAGAAAAGGCCCAGCGCCAGGATCAAAAGCCCACGGTTGAGGCCAAGTGCAAATCCCAAGGCCGCAACTACCTTTACGTCACCGCCTCCAATGCCTCCCTGCCAAAGCGCGGCAACAAGGAGCGGCAGAGCTGCCAGAATGCCCGCGGGATGCGCCGCGCCAGGCGGAAGGAGTCCGCACAGCGCGATCATCACCGGAAAGGCGTTTGGCACACGCATGGTCCTTGCATCATGCATTGCAGCGGCAAGGAGCACCGCCAATATGACCACCTGCCTCATCATCCCTTAGCCCTGATAGTCGAACATCTGCTGAACTCTCTCAGAGAGAGTGGGCATCACCACGTCGCCAAACAGCGCGTACAGGCCCGCCAAAAGCAGCGCGCCAAGCACCACCGCGATCAGGATCTTGACGGCAGTGTCCACGTAATTCTCGCCCGCGTTGTCCGCAAGCACGCCTGCCACCTTGTTCTTAACGTCGCTCATCATAAGCTTCGCCTTAACCACCTTAGAAACAATAAAATTTTTCATCCTTTTATCCTCCGATTGTTTGTTTTCTTTGCGGGACCTTACCTCACCGGATGGATCCCGCGGTTCCTTATTCAGTTTTCAAATTCGCTCCTACTGGATCGCCGCCATGGGCTGACCCTTGGGTGCCTCCATGGGCGCTTCCTGCGCTGCCTTTGCGCCGTATGACGCGTCAGCCTGATGGATTTGCATCTGCAGGTCGTACTCGCTGATCACGGCCTCCTGGATCGACGCACGCGCTTCCTTCGTCACGGGGAAGAAAATGTCCCTGTACTCGTCACCGCTCTTGTAGGAAGGCATCGCCACAAACCGCCCGTTACTGCCTTCCACCAGACGCACGTTGCGCACGCAGAACTCGTCATTGATCGTCACGTTGCAAACGCCCTTGATCGCGCCCTCCGCGGGATACGCCACAAAATGCACGGCAAACTTGGAATTTGCATTCACTTTACCGTCCATTTCTGCGGAAGCTTCGCGCTTTACCTCAGCCTTCTCGCGTGCCTCTCGAATCGCATCCTCCACGGCCTCTTTCTTTTGCTCGGCCGCATTGCCCTTCGCACTACCCTTTGCCACCTTAAATACCTCCAACTTCTTAATACTTCTGACAGCCCTTCTCCAGCACCTTCACGCCGCAAGCAATCATCAGCATGGCGTTCAGATACATACCCAAAGCTGCTTCGCTAATGGCCTCGTCATCCAGATCCTCCATGGTGAGCAACTCCCTTCTTGCCTGGACCTGTCTGGCCCCAAGATACAGAAACCGCTCGTCAGCCGACGCACCCCGTACGCTAATCTTCTCAAAGCAAATGCCATCCAGCGTCACAAACTCCTTTGCGCGCTCCCACAGCCACTCGTCTGACGAAAGCAAATACGCGGATGCCAGAAACCGCTTGTTTCTGCGCAGCTTGTCGCCAAGCTCGCCACCCAAAAGCTCCGTAACAACCTTTTCGTGCCTTTCGTCACGAAACGCGGATGCCTTCGCATCCTTTTTCAAAACCTCGTAAAGCCTAACCGGAAGCCCGTAAGACAGAAACCGAAGCCGCAGGTTCTTGTCGTTTTCTTCGCCCAAGACCCGTTCCAGATCGGCATCCGCCTCCGGGATCCAAATCCCGCCCCCTGGCGGCTTAAACCCGGGAACGGTCTTCATTTCCTTCTCGTAATTCATAGTTGTCTGTCTCCAATATTCAGTTTTTAATGGAACAATGTTCGCCTCCGTGCCGTTCCCTGCCCCCCATTTCGGCGGCGTCGACATCCGGCAGGTCCGACCGTCCCCTGAAATACAAGGCCAAGTCGGATATGCGCCAGATGCGGTATCTTCGTCAGAAGCGAACTATTCAGTTGTCAAGTTACCGTCGGGATTTTTCGTCCCTCATTTATCAAAGATTTGAAAAGCTAAAATACAACCACTTTTCAAAAAATATTTAATCGCAGGCGTAAATCTTCTTCATAAGGCCGCGCAGCTCCACCACCTTCTCGCAAGCCTTCTTGTATTCCCTGCTGACATACTGCTGCGTTACGCTCAAAAGATCAGCAACCTCTCGTTGCTTCATGCCCTCACCCTCAATCAGCACATAAACCTTCCATTGCTTCGGCTTCATGGCTTCCTGAAGCACCGTAAAGATCTCCTTTGTCTTTTCCATTTCAATGGCACCAATCTCGCTTCTTAAGAAATCAACGAAGAAGCCCAGCTGCGAAATATCTTCCGCGATGTCGCTATATGAAAATTCAGAGTGGTAGCTTTCCTTAGCATTCTGATTCTTGGTAAGACGATCATTTCCCTCCATCATGAGGGGAATATACCAGTCCAAATTCATCATGACCTCTTCCTCCACCTGCCTGTCCACCTTCATGCCAAACTCAGGTGCAACAGTTTCATACTCGATGCCCTTACCTCGAACCTCATCCAAATGGAACACCGTGTTCCTCTCGCCTTCCTCGTAAAGCACGAAACCGTTCATGAAAACAGTTACCTTTCCATCTGGCATGGCGCCATGCTTAAGCAGCACGGGAGAGCCCATCTCTAAAAGACGCTTCTTGGTAACCTGCCTTTTCTCCTGCCTCTTGTTTAAAAACCTACAAAGATCCTTAAAAGTCATAATGACCGCCCTTCTTTCCCGGGCGGTCATCCTTTACCGTTTTTATGCACTGCAAACAGAGGCCTCGACACACCCGTTTTTTTTGAGTGCATTTGCCTCCAACGCATTGCCAGTCCGTTTATGCAAGCCGAAGTATTTGCTCCTCGCTAATCGAAGATTTCCTCCGGCCTTTTACAACCATTTGCGAAATTTTCTGTCTTTCTTGTCCTTATACTAAAAGCATACAAAAAATAGTGCATAAAGTAATGAACCTAAAATACCCTAAAATACCCTAGAATTCCCAATTTTTAGCATAAAAAAAGAGCCGTCCATTGCGGACAGCCCTTGAAATGCTTATACTGGTCACTCCCTATAGTCGCTAATCAAGCCATATATGCCTTCATTTTCATCTTTAGTGAAGTGAATCAAATTTGTATTTTTATAATCCAGCTTTGGTATGCTGTTTTCCATAATGATTGTTTGCTTACATTGACAGTGCTCAACCATATAGCGGAACAAGCCGCTTTTCATGCCATCCGTTGGCACTTTCGTATCCTTATCCTCCTTAACTTCCTTCAAAGACATAATTGGAGAATCTGCGACCATCAGCGGCAACTTATACAGATTATAACCATCTATCGTTTCTTGTAACGCAACTGCCATTGCCGTATTTAGGAAGGCACGATAGCCTTGCCCTTGCGATAATTTAGAACATCCATTAACGACAACATCACATAGCTCTTCATCAAATCTTGCGTCAATGAAATTCTCATACCTAGAGTCTTGCAGTATCTTTTTTAAATGATCCTCCATTGGTGATTTCAAAAAACTCCTGATTACTGAACTAACATCAAAACGTATTTCAGGAGCTACTTGTTCTTCGGCGATGACTTCTTCCATCTTCTCATTAAGGATTGAAATAACCTTTTCCCTCATTTCTTCTGCCTTAGCTCTCTCCAATGCAGAGGAATACGATATCAACCTTTCTCTAAGGTTATCCACCTTAGGCCTAAGATTGCCACGAATTCTCTTTTGCAATTCTTGTCGATCACTCACAACAGACTTTTTTCTATCATTTAAAGCGGCCAGTTCTTTGGAAATGCTTTGTTTTGCGGACATAAGGTCTGATATTTTTACTTTTATTTTGTTTGCCTCTGCCACAGCTGCCTCAACGCAGGATTCCGATTGTTTTTTTGTCAACTCACCATTGCAAAACGGACACCTTTCTACTACGGATACATCCTTTCTTATTTCGCCTTCCGCAATAAAGGTTAGTCTTCGTACATCGGATTCATATTGACTTTCCAATGAATCAAAACGATTACTCAGCATCCTGCATTCTGCAATCTTTTCCTCTGTCTCTATAATCTCTCGTCCTAATAATTCACTTTTTTCTATTGCCTCGTTTAATTCTCCTTCGGAAAACTCTATGCTCGTCAGAATCTCATTTATGTCTTGTTGCAGATCATCCACGGACCTTCCATCATTCAATTGCGGCAATGAAATTAAACTTTTTTGCGCCAACGCAGCCGTACTTAAATCTATAAGTTTTTTTGCCGCCGATTTTCGAGCATCAAAAACTTCAGAATCGATCCCTTCTTTAGGCTGATCAGCATTATAATTATTCCCCGTAGCTAAATACGCAAGTGAAGTAATTGTCGATACCGGGATGTTTTTACTATAACCTTCTGCGCTTTTTAATATGCTGTTATTCGCTCCAAGTCTGGTCTCATCAATTAAAAATGTATGAATAAAAGTTCGTAAAGTCAACGATTGGCTTTTGCCATTTTGATATTGAAATATTTTTACATTTTCCTCTTCTGCGGTAAGGCCCATTAATTGTAGCCATAACCTATTAATGGGAGGAGTCTTTTTGCTTCCCTTACCAGTTGTATAACTACCAGGTTCAATTCTGTCAACCTTACCTGAAACCACAAAATTACTGTCGCCTAGTTCTCTATATAAGCTAAGTTCCTTCCCATCAACATCTATGATTCCCTTTATTGCCTTAATCTTCAAGGCAGGGTTATGAAGTTTCATTGCCTCACCACCAAAAAGGAAGTCTATGCATTCGTAAACCAGACTCTTTCCGGTATTTGATGGCCCATAGATAATGTTCAAACCATTGATCAAGGGCAAATTTGAAACCGTATTTGTACCACTGTATATTTGAATATTTTTAATGTAAAACATCAATCGGCCTCCTTCAGCGAGGTTAATGCCATATTTTGAATCATTAATGATAGTGCTTCATCACTGTATGTTTTATATTTTTTCATTGCGGCATTTGAAATCAACTTATAACTTCTAGCATACAGGCTTTCTAGTTTATTGGCATAATCCTTTCCCGTATCAGATATACCGTACCAAAACCCTTGATCCATTTCAACTTC
>JAEEGG010002522.1_pt1 | contig 47019 bp, 42 predicted proteins | sample 9134161 | NCBI WGS metagenome assembly JAEEGG01 (sample SAMN16246543, study PRJNA631951) | gut metagenome | biome: gut microbiome; feature: rumen; material: CR-attached | host: Bos | place: Iran: Karaj | collected 2018-10
TCATCACCATCATCACGATGGAGAAGGGGAGGCCGAAGAGTACGGCATCGGCACGTATGTCTATCAGGCACGCCGTCCGTTCGACCTGAATGCATTCGACAACTTCGTGGCGAAGAAATGGCCCAAGAACGTGATCCGGGCCAAGGGTATCTGCTATTTCAGCGAGGAATTCGATACCTGCTATCTGTTCGAACAGGCCGGCCGGCAATTCGTCCTCAAGAATGTCGGCCTGTGGTTTGCCACGATGCCCGAAGAAGAACTCATCGAAAAGTTACGGGAGCAGCCCGACCTGCTCCGCGACTGGGATGCGACCTATGGTGACCGTATGCAGAAACTGGTCTTCATCGGCCAGCACCTGGATGGCGACTACCTGAAGAGGGAACTCGATAACTGCCTGTTCGAATGAAACGAGACTTTCTTTTAATCGGGATCCTGCTCCTGCTGGCTTCCTGCCGTCCTGAATTGGACATTGTGGACAATTCGTTCCGTTCCACGGCAGCCACGCTGTCCGAGAGCGGCGAGACGATCTCCGTCCTGTTCAATTCGGACTCAGGTTCGGCTTCGCTCGACTTGAACGCTTCGGGCTCCTGGACGGCTGAATTTGTCAACGGCCGTGCTTATTGGTGTACCTTGTCCCAGCTTGAAGGAAAGCGTGGCGTGGTCACGCTGACTTTTACCGTCCAGTCGAACGGCGAGTATGATGAACGTTCAGCTTCCGTTTTGTTTACCTGCGGCAAGCTGCAGCGGACCATCGTCGTTACCCAGAAGCAACGCGATGCCTTGCTCCTGTCGGGTGACCGGGTGGAAATGAGCGCTGACGGCGGATCCTTCACGATCGACGTGCAGTCGAACATCGATTTTTCGCACCGGATCGAGGAAGACGGCAGCGGCTGGATCCGCACGGTTTCGACCAAGGGACTGAACAAATCCACGGTGACTTTCAGCGTGGACCAGAATTTTTCCCTCGACCGTCGTTCAGGCACTGTCACTTTCACGGGGACGACCGGTACGGAGGTAGTCCATGTCTATCAGCGGGGTGAAGTGCCGACCATCGTCATCAGTGATGAAGAAGTATCCTTGCCGGCAGAAGAGGGGACTTTCCGGGTGGAAGTGGCCAGCAACCTGGCTGTTGAGATGCAGATGCCGGAATCCTGCACCTGGCTCCGGGAATTGCAGACCAAGACCATTTCAACCCAGTCCTACCTTTTTTCGTTCGAGCGGAATCATTCGCGCAGTCCCCGGGTCTGCGAACTGATCTTCCGGAACGATTCTTTCTCCAAGGCCGACACGGTCTTCATTGTCCAGCAGGATGCGGAAATCCTTCGGTCATCCGGCGAACTGTATGCTTCCAACCGGGGCGATACGCTCAGTTTTGTCACGGCGGAGCAGATAGACCGGCCGGATTTGTTCCAGTTTGACTTTCCGTGGATTCATCTGCTGGGAGTAGAAGCGGATACGGAAGGATTGCGGTACCAGTATCGCGTCGATCCCAATCCGGAGAAGGATGCCCGGGAGGTCCGGGGTACGGTATCCCGTCCTGGTTTTGATGAACCTGAGCTGATCACCGTTTGCCAGTTCGGCCAACAGCCCGTCTTCTCCTATTCGGTACTTCAGCAGGAAGTGAAGGCTCCCGAAATCAACGGAGTTTCGAATTCGGCAGCCATGATTTTCTGGGGCGACGGGACCCGGGATCTCTATGACAGTGAACTTGTGCACCAGTATGCACAGGCTGGCCTCCATACCATCCGGATCGAGGCCATTTCCGTTCCGTTCTGCCTGATTCAGTCGCCGGAAGACGGCATGCGTTACGATTTTACCAAAATGCGGAGGAACCAGCCATGAAAAAGATAACGATACTCATGTTGATCTGCCTGATGGTAGGACCGGGCGTCATGCAAGCTGCTGTCGTTCCGCAGGAACGTGCTGCTTCTGTGGCTGCCTCTTTTTTTGGCGGAACAGCGGCGACCAAATCGGCGGGTACGGTCTCTGTGCGGCTGGTTGCAGCCTATCCGGATATACCGACCAAGGCGGCCTCATCAGCCCCCGCCATCTATGTGTTTGAGCAGGAGACGGAAGGGTTCGTCCTGATTGCCGGCGACGATGCCGCCCGTCCGGTGCTGGGCTATTCGCTGACGGGCCATTTCGGCCCGGAATCGACATGGCCTGTGAATTTTCGCGATTTGCTCGACTGGTATGCGGCTGAGGTGAACTATGCCCGTCAGCAGGGCTGGAAGCCGTCCGCCTCGATCCGTGCCCTCTGGGACCAGCCGACGAAAGCTTCTACCAAGTCGTCACCGGTGAAACTGACTACGGCCGAGTGGAACCAGGGCTCTCCGTACAATGATCTCTGTCCACGAGTGGACGGCCAGGAGTGTCCTTGCGGCTGCGTGGCGACAGCCATGGCCATCATCATGCGTTACCATTCCTGGCCGGAACGGGGGACCGGTACCCTTGCTTCCTATGATTTCGGATGGGATTACGAGCAAGGAGGCTATCAATACCATGTGGACGGTTTTGATCTGGGACATACCTACGAATGGGACAAGATGCCCCTCTCCGGCAATTTTTCTGCCGAAGGCAGGACTCAGGTGGCGCGACTCTGTTATGATCTGGGTGTCATGAGCAAGATGGATTATGCGCCGGATGGCTCCGGGGCCGCGAGTGACTCCCCGATTTACCTGGCCACTTATTTCGGCTATGACAAGTCGATGCGTTATTATGACCGTGAGGATTATTCCGACACAAAGTGGGAGGAACTCATCCGCGATGAAATCGATGCCGGACGTCCTGTGTTTCATTGTGGATCTTCGAACCAGGGCGGTCATGCCTTCGTGCTGGACGGATACAACGATGAGCGGTATTTCAGCATCAATTATGGCTGGGGTGGATACATGAACGCCTACTATACGATGACGCCCGTGGAAGGGCATGAAGCAGACTTGACCGAGTTCAACAAGTGGCAGGACATGGTCTGCCGGATCATGCCGGACCAGGGAGGAACGCCCTATGTAAACTTATTCGTGGGTGGTGGTTTTGCTCCTTTCGCTTGGGACTTCCGTGCATCGTCGTTCCGTACGGGCAATTATTACCTCTACAAATCGCGGTCGACAGGCGACGGACCGACGGAATTATGCTTCTGCCTGTTCAGCAAGGATGGCCAGTTCCTGGAGGCCTTGTCTGAACCCTATGTAGTCGATAGCCATGACTCGCGGATGCAGGTGCCTCCTCTCGAGTGCCAGGCTCCTTCCCGGGTTGAGGACGGCGACCGCATCATGTTGGCGCGCAAGGATGACAAGTACCAATGGTCTCCACTTTCTCAAGATCGTTATTGTTACCTTCAGTTTGACGGAAAACGCAAGCTGTCCGATATGGTCTCGCTGGGACATACCTATGGCTATGCCTCCAGGTGGGATTTTGGTCTACCTTCCTGCCTGTTCCTGCGGGCTTACAAGGATATTTACTGGGAAATCCGTCGTGCAGGAGACGGCAAGGTCCTTCTTGACAGCGGCTCATCGGAAGTAGCGGGTCAGACGTATTCCTACTTTTACGAACCGCTGACCCGTGAAGCACGTGCCAACCGTTGTGATTTCCAGTTCTGGCTGCCGTCCGGGGAATATGATCTTTTCTTCCGGAATTTTGATGAAGAAATGACGTTGACGGTCATTATGTAATGGGAAATCAATTTTTTTCGTAAATTTGTTATCTATACGTAAAATCCATTGGACATGACAAAGTATGTTTGCGACCTTTGCGGGTATGAGTATGACCCGGCAAACGGTGATCCGGACAGCGGCATTGCTGCCGGAACTCCTTTTGAAAAACTGCCCGCCGACTGGGTGTGCCCGCTCTGCGGCGCCGGTAAGGGAGACTTCTCTCCGGTCAAGTAGTATTCATGAAAAGGATAGTTGCCTTCTTTCTGCTGGTAGGGGCGCTGCTTGCCGCCCCTGCCTGCAAAAAAGAAAAGTCTCCCGTCGCTTCGGAAGATCCGAAGATCGAAACGGGTGACTTGTTGTTTGTCGGAATTCCCATGAATTACGGCGACGAGGGTATGGCACAGGCTATTGCCGACGCCACCTCGCAGGGCGATTCCCTCAACTTCATCCATGCTGCCATTCTGGAAGTCGATGAAGCAGGTGCTGTATGGGTGATCGATGCGACGATTGCGCATGGGGTGGACCGTCATCCGCTCGATACACTCTTCGCGGATTTTACCCTGCACCGGGGCGGTCGGGCCACCTTTGAGGTAATGCGCCTGACCGACAACCGCCACGCGGCGACTTACGTGGATCAGGCCAAGGAATTCCTGGGAGAGGAGTACGACTTGTATTTTATGACTTTCAATGGGCGTCACTACTGCACGGAACTCATTTCGGACGCCTATGTGAATGAAGACGGCTATCGCTGGTTTGAACCGGAGCCGATGAATTTCAAGAATGCGGAAGGGGAGTACCCTTCTTACTGGGTCCGGCTGTTTGCGCAGTTGGGAGAACCCATTCCGCAGGATGAGTACGGAACCAATCCCCAGGCCATGCATGCCTCTCCCGGACTCGTCCATGTCATGTACTTGTAATGCAGAATCATACTGAAACCATAAAACTTAATTAATCAATCATTAACCATTAACCTAAAAACACATGAGAAAATTGTTCCTCAGAGTTTCCTTGGCGGCCTTGCTGGCCCTGGTTTCCTTCGCGGCCCAGGCCCAGAACGTCGTTACGGGAACTGTGAAAGATGCGACCGGCGAAGGAGTCGTCGGTACAGCTGTGTTCGTGCAGGGAACCCAGAACGGAACGTCCGCGCAGTTGGACGGATCCTTCACCCTCAACAACGTCAAGGTTGGGGATGTCCTGGAGTTTTCCTGCCTCGGGTATGTGACCCAGGTCGTCAAATGGAACGGCGGCCCTGTCCACGTGATCCTGGCGGAAGACGCCGAGATGCTGGAAGGGACGGTCGTCACGGCTTTGGGTATCAAACGTTCAGCCAAAGCCCTGGGTTACGCGATGACCGAGCTTAAGAGCGATGACCTGAACACCAACCTCATCAACCCGATCTCCGCCATTCAGGGCAAGGTGGCCGGTGTCGAGATCAACGCTTCTGACGGTGGCATGTTCGGCCACAATAAGATTCTGATCCGCGGTGCTTCCACCTTGAGCAACAACAACCAGCCGATCTTCGTCGTCGATGGCATCATCCTCGACAACGAGACGGTTGACAACAGCGCCGACTGGAGCGCCGACAACCTCGACTACGGCAACGCGTTGAAGAACCTCAACCCCGATGACTTCGAGTCCGTCTCCATCCTGAAGGGTGCTGCAGCTACGGCCCTCTACGGTTCCCGTGGTCTGAACGGCGCCATCATCATCACCACCAAGAGCGGCAAGGGCTCCAAGGGCCTCGGTGTGAGCTTCACCCAGACGGTCGGTATCGACCAGGTGACCAGCCAGCCTACGCTCCAGAACGTGTTCATGGAAGGTTATTTCGCCGGCTACGGCAGCTATTTTGACTGCGCTTCCAACTGGGACGTCCACCATATGAACGTGTGGGCCGACGGTACCGACAACGTGCCGTCCCTGCTGAAACTCGCCCGTGACATCGGCGCCACCGGCCTTTCTTTCGGTAACCGTTTCGACGAATACAAGGAAATCGAATGGTACGACGGCAAGCGCATCCCTTCGCAGGCTTTCGCCAACAACTTCAAGGAAGCCTACAACCTCGGTTTCAACACCAACACCAACGTGACCATCTCCGGCGGCAACGAGCGCAGCGCCATCTATGCTTCCATTTCCGAGAAGTATTCCACTGGTACGCTGCCCAACAACAGCTTCAACCGCTTCAGCACCCTCATCAAGGCTTCGCACCAGCTCAACGACGCCATCGGCATCGAGGCTTCGATGACCTTCACGAACTCGACCCCGCGCAACGCCCAGCCGAACATCGGTGAGTACTTCATCAGCGGTACCTGGGACCGTACCTACAACGCCAAGTACTTCCGCGACAAGTACAAGGGCTCGCACGGCGGTCTTGCCAGCAACGCCTACGGTGACGAGTGGGGAAGCATCCCCGGCCGCGAAGTGTGGTGGAGCATCTGGGAGAACGAGACCCTCCAGAAGGAGACGGTTGTCCGCCCGAACCTCAAACTCACCGTGCAGCTCGCTCCCTGGCTCAAATGGGTTACCGACGGCAGCTTCAACTACTACTACACCCGTCAGGAAGTCAAGCGCCCCGACCCGGGCTATGCCAACCAGGGCAGTGACGGCTACTATGGCCTGAGCCAGCGCACCCAGGAGCAGACCAACCTCAACACCAACTTCCTCTTCGACTTCAAGGTGAACGAAGACTGGAACATCGGTGGTTTCCTCCGGGGTGAATACTACAACAACTACGTGTTCGCCGTGGCTACGCACACCAACGGCGGTCTGATCGTGCCGAACCAGTATTACATCAACAACTCCCGCAACACGGTGTCGGGTTCCGGCTCCATCAGCGGCACCAAGACGATGCTCTCCCTCGTGGGACAGGCCACCGCTTCCTACCGCGACATGCTCTTCCTCGAGGTCACCGGCCGTAACGACTGGTCTTCCGCCCTCGTGTATGCCGACAAGCACGGCAACTATTCGTACTTCTATCCTTCGTTCAGCGCCTCCTGGCTGCTCCACGAGACCTTCGAACTGCCGAAGACCATTTCGTTCTTCAAACTGCGCGCCTCGATTGCCCAGGTCGGTAACGATACCGATCCGTACAGCATCAACTCGGCTTACAACGTGGCCCAGGTCAACCACGACGGTACGGATTCCTACTATATGACGATTCCGAACGAAGTCAAGGACTCCAACATCCGTCCGGAGCGCAAGACTTCCTGGGAAGTCGGTGTGGACTACCGCATGTTCACCAACCGCATCGGCGTCGACCTGACCTTCTACAAGGAGAACACCCGCGACCAGATCATGCGCGTCAGTGTTCCGAGCGCCTCGGGTATCAGCAACGCCTTCATCAACGCCGGTAACATCCAGAACACCGGTATCGAGCTCGCCCTCAATACGGTTCCCGTGGAGACACGCAACTTCTCCTGGGATGTCAACTTCACCTTTACCAAGAACTGGTCGAAGATCGTAGAACTGAGCGACCTGGTGGCCAGTTACATCAAGCTGCAGGGCGACCCGGACTACGGTAACTACCGTATCGGTTCCGTGGCCAAGGTCGGCGGTACCTATGGTATCCTGATGTCCGACAAGGCCCCCAAGAAAGACTGGGTGGAGATTCTCGACGAAGACGGCAACCCTACCGGTAAATTCCAGGGCTCCAAGCTTCCTGTCCTCGGCAACTTCCAGACCTCCTACGGTTGCGCGTTCATCCGCCGCAGCGGCGAGGTGGAGGAGATCGGCAATTCGGTGCCTGACTTCCTCGGTTCCCTCAGCACGCAGCTCCGCTACAAACGCTTCTTCGTCCGCGCTTCGTTCGACGCCCGGTTCGGCGGCTATGTGGCTTCCTATCCTTCGCACTATGGTACGGCCTACGGCTATACGGAGACTGCTCTCCGTGGTGCCGACGCCGCCCACGGTGGTGTAACCTTCACTTCCCGCTGGGATGGTCTCACCTATGACGACGGTATCATTCCGGAAGGTATTTTCCCGACCGGAACCAAGATTGCCCAGCCTAGCGGCGATCCGTATGTCGTGACCTCCGGTCCGACCTCTCCGAACGGTGAGTCTTATGCGGAGCTTTATGCCAAGAACGTGATCGATCCTTCGCATGCCACTTCCTGGACTTACCTGAACCACAGCTGGGGCAACGGCATCGTCGACGACACCTGGTTTACCAAGCTGAACTACATCTGCTTCCGTGACCTGTCGATCGGTTACACCGTGTCCGACCGCTTCGCCCACATGCTGCACGCCCAGGGTCTTTCGATCCAGGCCAATGCGCACAACCTGGGCTATCTGCTCAACTCGATGCCTAACAAGGAGAATCCGGAATCCGTCCGCGGTACCCGCGCCTCCGAGTTCCGTATCCGTAACCTGCAGGGTGTGACTTCTTATTATACCGTAACCCTCAATCTCAGATTCTAACCCTTAAAACGACACGAACATGAAAGCAAAACATATCTTTATTGCCCTGCTGACCGTCTGCGTTTTGGGACTTAGCTCTTGCATGGAACAATTTGCCGAGCTCAACCAGAATCCGAGCGACGTGTCCACGCCCAATCCCGCTTATCTGGCGACCCGGGCCGAGTTGCTTTTCGAAACCAATGACTATCTGTTGTGGTTCTACAACCAGGCGCTCTACACCAAGTGGAGCCAGCTGGGTGCCACCGGTTCCTACACTGAGGGAACCTTCGGCATGGGTACTGCCGTCCACTGGCAGAACACCTACATCACGATGCTCAACTATCGCAACGACATCTACAACTACATTCAGGCGTACGAGCACCCTGAGATGGAGGCGTATGCGGCGATGTGCGGTGTGCTGGCCGTCTATGGCGCCATCTTCAGCAGCGACATCAACGGTGACATCCAGTACTCCGAGGCCTGCCAGTACAAATATGGCGGCTCCCTGACGCCCAATTACGACCACGTTGAGGACCTCTACAACACCCTTGTCGAGGAACTTGACGATTATATCTCCGTCTTCCAGGACAACACGCAGGTCGTGACGGCCCGTCAGGACATCATCTACAACGGTGATCTGGCCAAGTGGGCCCGTCTGGCCAATACCCTGAAGCTCAAGATCGCGGTCCGTCTGTACAACAACAACGCCGATAAGGCCAAGCAGATCGCCTCGTCCGTCACCAGCAATTCGGCCGGTTACATCAACAGCCTCGAAGATGCCTTCATCTTCCACAAGGCCGATGCGACCACCGGCGGCGATCTGGCCTACCAGACCGGCAACGGCCTGGCCGGCTATATGTCCACCGGCAGCAAGAACGTGATCGACTTCATGAAAGCCTGCAAAGACCCGCGCGTGCGCTTCTTCTATGAGAAGAACGACTACAACTCAAAGGTCGTCCAGAGCTTCATCGACGCCGGCAAGTACGAAGACCTGCCTGGTTTCGTGAAGGAAAACATTGAGCGTGATGCCGACGGCAACTTCGTGGCTTGGAAGGGCGACGTGGAGCCGTGGGTCCGCTATCAGGGTATTCCGATTGTATTCCGGGATTCTCCGGAATACAATGCGATGAAAGGCGAGTATTTCGACTACGCCGACCGCTACAGCGTGAAGATCGGTACTGCCACCAAGAGCTTCGGCATGTTCTCGGCCTTCAATGAGGAAATGGTACGCGGCCGCGTCGACTTCACCCTCCCGACCATCCCGGGCGGTCCGTCGATCCGTGATACTGAAGATGTGCCTTGGTGGGGCATGTACCTCGGCGCTGGCGAGACGAACCTCTACCTGGCTGAAATGGCCCTGCTGGGCGCTTCTGTCGGTGGTTCTGCCGAAAGCTTCTACAACCGCGGTGTCCAGCTCTCCGTTCAGGAGTGGGACTACATCGCTGGCAAGAACAAGATCCCTTACTACAACGCCACGTACAACTACGCTCCCGATGAAGTCAGCATCGAGCTGAAGGACGGTGAGATCGCGGCCATGATGGCCACGCCGGCCGTGAAGTGGGACGGTTCCATCGAGAAGGTCTATCTTCAGCAACTGATGAACTTCTCCATGCTGCCGAACGAGCAGTTCGTGACGGCCCGTCGTTCGGGTTATCCGAAGATCGGCTCGAACCTGCTTCCGTTCGTCAAGTTCAAGGAGGTCGAACTGACTGCCATCCCGCGTCGTTTCGAATTCACGACGCCGTTGGTGACCGATGTGATGCACGACATCCGTCTGCAGAATCTCAAGGACCAGGGCTTCACTCCGGGTTCCGCCCAGTCGGGCATGGGCTTTGCCTCGACGACGGTGCTCAACACCGAGCGTCTGTGGCAGGATAAGAATGCCCCGCAGTGGGGTTCTGCCAAGTAAGCCGAACCGGTTAGTTTTTCCGAAGGGGTGCCGTCTGCTACGGCACCCCTTTTGTTGTATCTCGGATTATTGTATCTTTGTGGTATGAAAAGGATTATTCTGTTGCTTTTCCTTACGCTGTTGCCGATGTCTTGCCTGCAGGCCCAGCAACGCTTCATCTTCCTGTTCCCCGACTTCGAAGAAGGTCACATCCACTTCATCAACCGGAGCGTCGCTGACGTGCGCCTGAACTTCGACGCCCTCGGCCAGACGGTCTACTACTATGACGGAGAGACGCTGATGGAGTTGACGAATCTCAATATGGTCAGCCGACTTGAAGCCGACGACCGCACCTTCGTGGTGCATGATGATCTGCTCTGCGAAGCCATCGAGCGGGAGAAAGGCCGCGTGCTGGTAAACTGGAAGTTCAAGAACGTCAATACCGGCTCGGTGGGCGCCCTGGGTGCGACCACACAGTCGAAAGTGGAGGCCCTCCATTCCCGGAGCGAGCACTCCCAGGAAATGTGGCAGAAGAAGAACGACAACACCTATTTCTTTACGGTCGGTGACCAGGAGTATCGCGTCAAGCGGCTGAAAGACCTCTACAAGGCCTTCCCGGCGCAGGCCGCTGCCCTGAAGGCTTTCGCCAAGGAGAACGAACTGACGATGACCAATGCCGACGATGCTTTCCGGATGTTCGACTATCTGTGGTCAATCCTTCCCGAGTAAGAAGATTCATGGTCAACGGGAAGTAACGTATGGTTATTCTGATTACCGGTGCGTCCCACACGGGAAAGACGCTTCTGGCACAGCGGATGCTTGAGAAGTACAAGTACCCGTCCTTCTCCCTCGACCACCTGAAAATGGGTCTTATCCGTAGCGGAAACACTGCTCTCTCACCGCTGGAAGATGAGGCTCTCATGGATTACCTTTGGCCCATCGTGCGCGAAATCATCAAGACGGCCATAGAGAACCGGCAGAACCTCATCGTCGAGGGCTGCTATGTGCCATTTGACTGGAGGAAGGACTTTGCTGAAGATTACCTGGCGGACATCCGCTTTATCTGTCTGGCCATGACTGGAGACTTCATCGAAAGGCATTTCAGGGACATTGTCGGCAAGAGTTCAGTCATTGAATCCAGGCAGGACGATTCAGCCTGTTCTGTTGCCAGCCTGAAGGAAGATAACCGGCAATGTTGTGCGGGTTTCCTAGAGGCCGGTGAGCAAGTGTCTTTGATTGACAAGAGTTTTGAACAGGTCATTGAGTCGTTGTTGAACTGCTAAATCGAATTAATAGAACAAGGGGAACCGGCCGTCGGCTGGCGCTGTGCGCTGCCTTACTGGACGCTCGGTCGATGGAAGCGCTGCCTCGTGGATCGAGCGTCCAAGATTGATATCAAAGAGCCCTTTTTCCGGACGCACGATCCATGAGATGAATGAATGATGGACTGAGCGTCCTTTGGAGCAGATTATGGGAAGCCCTGTCGGGAAGGAACAGTCCCTTCTTCATGCTCTCTCGAACTTGCAGATGCGACGGCTTATTCGTATCTTCGTGTTGATAAATTGGAATTTGAAATAATACCATGACCAAAACCAAATGTCTTCTCTTCCTTGGTCTTTGCCTCTTCATCACCGCGTGTGGAAATCACGGGCAAGCTCCTGCGAACGATCATTTCTTTGACAGCGTAACCGAGGCGCTCTCAAACGATGGTTTAATTGACCTGAACCAACTCCAATGGACCCGGGAGCCGCAGTCCTGTGAGGTGAATAACGGTATCATTACTATCACCACGGCACCGCATACCGATCTTTGGCAGCGGACCTACTATCATTTCCGCAATGACAATGCCCCGGTATTCCAGATGCGTACTAAAGAGCAGTACTTCAGTTTTGTGGTGAAGACAGACTTCACTCAAAGTCACCAGCGCTTCGACCAGTGCGGCGTGGTGATGTATCTGGACAGCGACAACTGGCTCAAAGGATCTGTAGAGTTTGAGAACGAGGAGTTCCAGCATCTAGGCAGTGTCGCCACCAACAACGGCTACTCCGACTGGGCTACAACGGCCATTCCTGCCGATGTGAAAACCATGTGGTACCGCTTCTCCAGAAGGGCAGATGACTACTGCATTGAATGCTCCACCGACGGCGTCAACTTCAGCCAGATGCGTATCTGCCACATGTATGCCGCTGAAAACGAAATCAGCTTCGGCATTTATGCCTGCTCGCCGGAAGAGTCTTCTTTTACGGCGGTGTTCTCCGACATGATGATTACTGAGTGCATGTGGAAGGCCCACGATGGCCAGCAGCCTGACCAGGAGTAATCGCTATATTCTAAACGATATGCCGAGTTACCGGAAGAGAAACTGACTTCCGAATTCAAGGTTGTCCTGGCCACATACGGAAAGAAGGTGGATTGCGTCGATACCCAATAAACAAGATATGGCTTGCAATTCTGACTTTGTACAATATATCATCGACCAGTGCTCGCATGCTGGAGAGATTGCCGTGAAAAAGATGATGGGGGACTACTGCGCCTATTGCAATGGCGTTCTCTTTGGTCTCATCTGCGACAACAATTTCTACGTGAAAGTAACAGAACCTGGAAGAGCCTTGCTGAAGGAAGTCATCCTTCGGCCACCCTACGATGGCGCCAAGGACTTTTTCTACATAAGTGATGTAGATGACAGCGATTACTTGTCATCACTCGTCAAGGCCACGATTTCGGCGCTTCCGAAGCCAAAGGTAAAGAAGAATCCGATGTAGTAAATATGGCTGTGGCGACTAAGTAGCTGACTGTCAGAATAATAAGTGCCACGACTAATGACCGGGACTTTGGAGCGAAGCGACCCAGGGGTCAAATGCAACGCGTCTAAGACGCGAGGGGGCTCGGGGGGCTGTGCTCCCCGTAGGAAAGAGAAGCGTAGCTTCTATACTCCACAAAAAAAATCCAGGTGCTGAGACCTGGATTTTCTTTTGTGGAGTATAGGAGAATCGGACTCCTGACCTTTTGAATGCCATTCAAACGCTCTACCAACTGAGCTAATACCCCATTCGTTTGGTTCTGCAAAGGTAGCTATTTTTTTTGTTCCTGCAACTTTTTTCCGGACTTTTTGTATTTTTGAGGTATGGAAAGAGAAAGGAATGTCGAAAAACTCGCCGGATGGATTCTCCGGTTGGCAGCTTTTGCCGCGGTAGCCTGGCTCTGCTGGTATTTCCGGAGCGTACTCGTGTATATCATCGTCGCATTCGTGGTTTCCCTGATCGGGCAGCCGTTGATGCGCTTGCTCCGTCGGATCCGGATTCGTGGGAAAGCGGCGCCGGACGGTTTGCTGGCGGTGATCAGCATCGTACTCATCCTGACAGGAGCGGCCTTGTTCCTGACTCAGATAGTTCCGGTCGTCACAGGGATTATCCGTGATGCTTCGGCAATGAATGCCGCCGAGCTTCCCTACAACAGTTTGATCGACCGGCTGAATGACTGGATTGTCGGGTTGTTTCCTTCTCTCGGACCGGATTTCGATATCGTGACCCTGGTGCTCGACAAACTCCGAGAGCTTGTCAATTTCTCCAACGTTTCTTCCGTAATCGGTTCTGTCGCTTCTTTGGCCGCCAGCATCGTCATCGGGATTTTTTCGGTGGTGTTCATTTCGTTCTTCTTTATCAAGGACGAGACCCTTTTCGGCCGTATTATCTGTGCGCTGGTGCCTGACAGACTGGAACAATCCGTCAATTCGACGATCAGCGATACCACGCATCTGCTTTCCCGCTATTTTATCGGCTTGATCATTGAAGTGATGGGTGTCATCCTGCTCGACTTCCTGGGCCTGTGGCTGATTGCCAGGATCGGGCCGGACTATGCCATCGGCATCGCTTTCATCGCCGGTATCCTGAATGTCATTCCCTATGTCGGACCGTTGTTGGGTGAAGCAATCGGTGTGATTCTCTGCCTTGTGCTGAAATACGGGGCAGGGATCGGTCTGGCAGTGCCCATCTGGGCCTTTGCCCTGATTGTCCTGGCCGTCATGCTGGCTACCCAACTGGTCGACAATTTCGTCTATCAGCCTCTGATCTACTCTACCAGTATCAAGGCTACACCGCTTGAGATTTTCATCGTATTGCTCATGGCCGGACGCATCGGTGGCACAGTTGGCCTGCTTGTCGGCATTCCGGCCTACACGGTGCTGCGTGTCATTGCCATCCGGTTCTTCTCCGACCGGAAAGCAGTCCGGCGATTGATTCCGGACATCGATCAGGAAAACACGAATGCGTTAATCTAGCGACTGGAGCAGCAATTCGAAGAGGCGGGGCTTGGCATAGCGGTCGAGCTCCGCTTCCTGTATCCAGACATAGCCGTCGGGAAGGGCAGGGGCCTGATGCGTTTCCGCCAGGTAGAAGTCGGCGATCAGGGTCCGGTGCGTGAGCTGATGCCGGACGCCTTGGCGCAGGAGCTTCGCTTCCACGCCGGGCAGCAGTTCGGTCAGCGGCTCCCAGAGGCCTTGCCAGATATCGCCGGCTCCGCGGCGGCGGATCGCAGTCCGGCCCTTGCAGCGTAGGTAGATATAGTCCACTTTCCGCGTCTGGATAGCGGTGGTACGCTGCTTCACCGGCAGCGATTCCACCCGGCCTTCCCGCAGGGCTTGGCAGCCGGAGGCGAGGGGACAGGTCAAGCAGGCAGGATTGGCGGGTGTGCATTGGATGGCCCCGAAATCCATCATTGCCTGATTGAAGTCGCCCGGACGGCCGGCGGGAAGCAGCGACTGAGCCAGGGCTGTAAATTCTTTTTTTGCCGCCGTCGAGCCGACTGGGGTGGAGATTCCGTAGTAACGGGCCAGTACCCGGTAAACGTTGCCGTCAACTACGGCGGCCGGGATCCCGAAGGCGATGGATCCGATGGCAGCCGCGGTATAGTCTCCGATGCCTTTCAAGGCACGGATTCCTTCCAGCGTAACGGGGAAAGTGCCCTGTGTGACAATCTGTTGAGCAGCAGCATGCAGGTTGCGGGCGCGGCTGTAATAGCCCAGCCCTTCCCAGAGGCGCAGCACTTCATCCTCGCTGGCGGCAGCCAGTGTCTCCACGTTCGGGAAGTGCTTCATGAAACGTTCCCAGTAGGCCTGCCCCTGAGCGATGCGCGTCTGCTGCAGGATGATTTCGCTCAGCCAAATGGCATATGGATTGCGGGTCCGGCGCCAGGGAAGGTCCCGTCCGTACCGGTCATACCAGGTGAGCAGGGTTTCCGTAATCTGGGTAGACATAGTGGATACATTAGGATGTGATTACAAATTTATAACTTATTTTTAAGTAAATTTGTCCATATGAACCATTTGCTTTCCTTTCAGCGATGTTAGAAAAACTAGATACCCTCGGGGCCTGGCTGCTGATCGTACTGATGGCCGGGTCTTTCCTCTATTTTGTCATTGCCCATCAACTTGGCTTCAGCTATGCCAAGAAACTTTTCGGCACCCGCCGGATCAAAGAGCAGCGTCAGGAGATTCCGCTGGAGGGCAACCTGTTTGCCGCCTGCTATGTCCGGACTAACCAGCCGCGTATCTTTGACCAGCACATCCATCACGAGTTGTCGGCCGCTTTTCTGTACCGCTGGTACAGCGAAGGAAAAGTGAAACTTGTGCAACTGAAGCCCGCCCTGGAAATCGTCAACTATCTTTCCATCCAGAAAGACGCGGTCATCCGGGATCCGGAAGAAAATAGCTTGTACCAGAAATTCTGCGATGCCGCCGGGGAAAACGGTCTGCTGGATGTCGATGAAGTGTATGACTGGAGCTACAATCGTCCCGGGGACCTCTATGGCTATAAGCCGGAAGACATCGGAAAGAAGTGGTTCGAGGACCGCGGATTGATCGAGCCCGGCAATCCGAAAGACAAGCTGACGAATCTGGGGGTCCGGATACGCCCCCTCACGCCGGCAGGTGCGGCGAAAGCCCGCGGCCTGGTTGAATTGCAAAACTTCCTGCAGGCCCAGGCGGAAGACAAACCCTGTGATCCGGTCGATGCCACCTGGATCGATGATTTGCTATGCTATGGCCAGCTCTTCGGTATTGCCGACAAACTGGCTGAAAAATGGAAGACGAATCTGACCGAAGAAAAAACCATCGTCGTCAAGCTTTGTCGTGACCTGGCCCAGGCTTTCTTCGACGGAAACAACGTGGCTACCGATTGATCACATCGACCCGCCAGGTAATGCCCAGTTCGATATTGTTGCGGCGCGCTGCATTGTCCCAGTAATAGACCCCGTGCAGGCGCAGATTGTCGCGCCCCAGCGGGAACCATTCCAGGCCGCAGCCGGCATAGATGTATTCCGTGCCAGGCGCGATAACCAGGTCGTACGGGCGGCCCTGCGGATCTACGTTGTCCGGGTCGTTCTTCTCGTAGCCAGCCTTGGCGCAGATGTTCCAGGCGCCGACGCTCCAGATGATCTTTGAGATGAGCGAGAAGTCGCTCAGCACGAAGTTCCGCTGCCCGAGCCCGCTGCGGTTCATCAGGTCGACGTCGAAGATGACGTCGCGGAAAATGAAGTGGTTGCCCAGCGCCACGTAATTGACCATCCGCTTGTCGATGTCTTCCACGAAATTCACGCTCCAGAGCGTCTTCCACCATGGGGCGAACTGGCCGTTCCAGGCCAGGTTGTAGGCATAGATGTTCTGGAAGCCGAGCGACAGCGGCGAATTGCAGATCTGGCCCACCAGCCGCTGGTTTTCGGAAAAGGTGTAACCCGCCGTTGCGCCGAACGTGAAAGCCTGGTAGATATTGTTGCAGAACTGGCTGTAATAGTACACGTCGATGGGCGCTGCATCGTATTCGTAACCGCCGATAAGCACGACGTACTTGCCTACCAGGAAATTCCAACGCTCGGTGGCCTGCCAGTTGACGTACATGAAATCCGTCGCGTTGAACATATTGCGTTCGTCGAACACTTTCTTGTTGAGCCGCTGGCGGATGCGGTAGTCTATGTTGGGGGTGATGTGCCCCATCATCTGGAAGTTCAAGTATTCGCCGATGGCCTGGCTGTTATATTGCCCGTCGGTGATGTCTTGATGAAAGGAGGCCCGCATATCGAAATAAAGGCGATCCACATGACTTTGTCCTGCCAGGAGCGCGGGGATAAGACATGCTATCAAAAACAAGCAGATTCTTTTCATATGCTTTATTATTAATGCGAAAGTAGCGGTTTATTTTGAAATGCAAAAGATTTTTCGCAACTTTGATAGATAAATACACCTGAACGATGAAACCGTTGAAAGAGCTTCTCCATCCAGTCGTCACCTGGAAATTCTGGAAAGAACTGATCGTCATGACACTGGGTATGGCCGTCGGTGCCGCGGCCGTCTATTATTTCCTGATGCCGAGCAATCTGATCATCGGCAGCATATCCGGTCTGTCCATCGTGCTGTCCCAGATCTTCGGCGGCGCGGTCAAGGTCTCGGTCATTGTAACGGTCATCAACGCCGTCCTGCTGATCCTGGCCTGGCTCCTGATCGGCGCCGAATTCGGTGCCAAGACCGTCTATACGGCCCTGATCCTGGGCCCGCTGCTCGAAATGTGGGAGAAAGTGATGCCCTATGAGAGCCTGATGGAGGCCGGGGCGACCTCCGTGATGAACGATCCCTGGCTCGACCTCATCTGTTTCGTCCTGCTGCTGAGTATCTCACAGTCCATTCTTTTCCGCATCAACGCCTCCACCGGTGGACTCGATATCCTGGCCAAGATCGTCAACAAATACCTTCACTTCGACATCGGCATGTCGGTCACCATCGCCGGCGCCTTGATCTGCTGTTCCGCCTTCGCCATCAACCCGTTCCGGATGGTGGTCATCGGCCTGATCGGTACCTGGATCAACGGCGTGGTCGTGGACTACTTCACCGACACGCTCAACAAGCGCAAGAAAGTCTGCATCATCAGCAAAGACCACGAAGCCATCCGCCAGTACATTACAAAGGAACTGCAGCGTGGTTGCAGCATCTACCGCCTGGAAGGCGGCTATACCGGCGAGGAAAAGCTCGAGATCGTGGCGCTGCTCACGCAAAGTGAGTATGCTGCGCTATTCAACTTCTTGAAAGAGAAAGGTTTTGATACTTTTATCACGGCATCGAACGTTAGTGAAATCTACGGAAATTGGAATACGCATAAACGACATCAGTCATGAAACGCGACCTCAAGTATTTAAAGCTCCTGGCCAAGAGTTTCCCCACCGAGCAGGAGGCCTGCACCGAGATCATCAACCTGGAGGCCATCCTCAATCTCCCGAAAGGGACAGAACACTTCATCTGCGACCTGCACGGCGAAAACGAAGCCTTCGAGCATGTACTGCGCAACGGCTCCGGTGTTATCCGTCAGAAGGTCGAGATGATCTTCGGTGCCACGCTCACCGAAAGTGAGATCCGCGAGCTCTGCACGCTCATCTACTACCCGGAAGACAAGATCCGCGCGGTTCGCACGACCCTGCGCACCCGTGCCAAGATGCAGGAATGGTACCGCGTCATGCTGATGCGCATCATCCAGGTCATGGCCATCTGTTCCACGAAATACACGCGCTCCAAGGTCCGCAAGGCCCTTCCGAAGGAGTATTCCTATATTGTGGAGGAGTTGCTCCATGAATGGATCGAAGACAATCAGAACAAGCGCCGCTATATGATGTCGATCGTGGATACGATCATCGCTACGGGCCGGGCCGACCACTTCATTGCCACGATCTGCAATGTCATTCACCGGCTGGTCATTGATTCGCTCCACATCATCGGCGACATCTACGACCGCGGTCCGGGTGCGCACCTGATCATGGAGACCCTGTGCCATTACCACAACTACGATATCCAATGGGGAAACCACGATATTGTTTGGATGGGTGCCGCTGCGGGCAGCCGCGCCTGCGTGGCCAACGTCCTGCGCATGTGCTTCCGCTATGCCAACCTCTCCACCCTGGAAGACGGCTACGGTATCAACCTGCTGCCGCTCACGACCTTCGCCATGGAGACCTACGCCGACGATCCCTGCACGCTTTTCCGGCCGAAGAAAAATGAATATGAGCAGTTGCCTGAGTCACAGCTGGCGCTGATCGCCAAACTGCACAAAGCCATAGCTGTCATCCAGTTCAAGCAGGAGAAGCTTGTGATCGACCGGAACCCGGAATTTGGCATGGACGACCGCAATGTGCTGCACCTGATTGATTTCAAGAAGGGGACCATCCGTCTCGGCGGAAAGGACTATCCGCTCAGGGATACGAATTTCCCCACCATCGACCCCGACGATCCGTATAAGCTGACGCCTGCCGAGCAGGAGATTCTCGAAGGTGTGACCCGCAGTTTCGAGACCAGTGATAAGCTACGGCGGCATATCCGCTGCTTCCTGAACCACGGCTCGCTCTACCTGGTGCGCAACAGCAACTTGCTCTTCCACGGCTCCGTGCCCATGAATCCCGACGGCACTTTCCGGGAAATGATGATCCAGGGCAAGCCTTATGCCGGCAAAAAACTCTTCGACAAGGTCGACCAGATGGTCCGCAACGCCTATTATACCCGGGAGGAAACGCCGCGACGCCAAGCTGGCCAGGACTTCATCTGGTACCTCTGGTGCGGCCCCATCGCGCCGACCTTCGACAAGGACAAGATGGCGACTTTCGAGCGCTATTTCATTGCCGACAAGGAGCCGCAGAAAGAGACGAACGGTGCTTACAAGGAGTTGAAGAACCGCGCCGACATCTGCGAGAAGATCCTTCGGGAGTTCGGTGTCACCGACATGCGGCACGCCCACATCATCAACGGCCACATTCCTGTAAAGACCATCAAAGGAGAGAGCCCCATCCGGGCCGACGGCAAACTGCTGATGATTGACGGCGGCTATTCCAAGGCCTATCAGCCCGAGACGGGCATCGCCGGCTACACGCTGATCTACAATTCACAGAGCCTGAAATTGGTGCAGCATGCCCCGTTCTCCACGCGAGAAATGGCGGTCAAATATGGACTTGACATCCTCTCGGAGACCAAGGTCCTCGAGTTCGAGGAAAGCCGTCGCTACGTCCGTGACACCGACCAGGGTGCCGAGCTCAAGGAACAGATCGACGACCTGTACCAACTCCTGGACGCCTACCGGAACGGCTCGATCCACGGCTAGCACGACAGTCTGCCAGTTTTCCTGCCAATTTGTCTCAAAAAGGCGCTTGGCCTCCAATTTGACAATAGCTGAAGTACAAAACGAAAGTTCAACTATTAATCAATTGGAGGATATGACTATGTATTCCGTTGAAAGAAGAAACTCCTGGCTGCCGAGCGTTTTCAGCAACCTGTTCGATGACGATTTCACCGTTATGCCTGCAAGGCAGTTTGCTTCGCCGGCCGTCAACATCAAGGAGAGCGAGAAGGAATTCCAGATTGAGATCGCGGCTCCGGGCATGACGAAAGATGATTTCTCGGTCCGCGTCGACAACGACGAGGAACTGGTCATCGCGCTCGAGAAGCGTAACAAGAAAGAAGAGAAAGACGAGAAGGACACGACCTATCTCCGCCGCGAATTCTCCTACACGTCCTACCACCAGAGCTTCGTGCTCCCTGAGAATATCAACCTCGACGGTATCCAGGCCGAGATGGTCAGTGGCGTGCTTCACATCACCCTGCCGAAACTCCAGGAAGTCAAACAAGTTCCGGCTTCCCGTCATATCGAAGTGAAATAACGGGGTTGAGCGTTTGTCCCATGAAAGGCGGAAAGGTTTCTTTCCGCTTTTTTTGTATCTTTACCTTATGAATGAAAAGCACCTCCTCTATGCCGTGGCCGGGCTTTCTGCCCTTGCCGGAGCAACGGCCTGTGACGGGCCGTCCGGCAAAAACGTTTCCGGCAAGAAACTGAACATCGTCTATATCATGTGTGACGACCATTCGTACCAGACCATCAGCTGCTACGATGGCCGTTTCATCAGGACCCCCAACATCGACCGGCTGGCGCAGGAGGGGGCTCGGTTCACCAACAGTTTCGTGGCAAACTCGCTCAGCGGTCCATCGCGTGCCTGTCTGCTGACGGGCAAGCACAGCCACAAGAACGGCTTCACCAACAATGAGCACGGCGTTTTCGACGGAAGTCAGCAAACGCTCCCGAAATTGCTGCAGACCGGTGGCTACCAGACGGCGATGGTGGGGAAGTGGCATTTGGTAAGTGAACCGACCGGCTTTGATTACTGGGATATCCTGACAGGTCAGGGGGATTATTACAATCCGGTTTTCATCCGGAATGGGGAACGGCTTGTCCGGGAGGGCTATTCCACGGACATTGTTACCGATGTCGCCCTCGAATGGCTGGACCACCGGGACCCCGACAAGCCTTTCTGCCTCTTCCTGCACCACAAGGCGCCGCACCGCAGCTGGATGCCTGACCTGCAGGATCTGGGGCTTTACGACGATGTGACGTTCCCGCTTCCGGAAACATTCTACGACGATTATGAGAGCCGCAAAGCGGCCGCCCTGCAGGAGATGAGCATCATCGCCGATATGAATCTCATCTACGACCTGAAGATGGCGGATCATGAGAATGAGTTCCATACCCCCGACAACCCGGCGTTGGAGAGTTATGGCCGGGACCTCTACCGTCGCGACCTGGCTCCCGGAGAGTTGGTGGCCGGCCGTATGAATGCGGCACAGCAGGCTGCCTGGGATGCCTACTATGATCCGATCATCCGGCAGTTCAAGGAAGATTATGCCAGCGGAAAACTGTCGGGCCGGGCATTGTACGAATGGAAGTATCAGCGCTACATGCACGACTACTGCCGGGTTATCCACAGTGTGGACCGCAATGTGGGCCGGGTGTACGATTATCTGAAGGAACACGGCCTGCTTGAGAACACGATAGTCATCTATACGTCCGACCAGGGTTTTTTCATGGGCGAGCACGGTTACTTCGACAAGCGTTACATGTACGAGGAGAGTTTCCGGACACCGCTCGTCGTCCGGATGCCCGGAAAAAGCCGGAAGATTGTCCGCGGTGGTGATATCGAGGCTTTCGTCCAGAATATCGACTATGCGCCCACGATTCTGGAAGCGGCCGGTTTGGAAATCCCCGAAGACATCCAAGGTGAGAGTTTCCTCCCGCTTCTTCGGGGCAGGCATCCTGCTGACTGGCGCCAATCGCTCTATTATCACTATTACGAGTATCCGGCCGAGCATTCGGTGCGCCGGCACTACGGGGTGCGTACCGGCCGCTATAGCCTGATGCATTTCTACAACGACATTGACGAATGGGAGTTGTTTGATCTGCAGGAAGATCCGCAGCAGTTGCATAACCTGTACGGGCAGCCTGGCACGGAGGCGGTTACAGACAGCCTACGAAAAGAACTGGTCCGGCTTCAGCTTCTCTACGACGATCCCATCCGTGCGCAGAACGGATTCTGATGATGGAGACCGGCCCCACGATCGACCTTCGGGATGCCGCACGGCTCCAAGGTCCCGTCGCCTTTCAGGTGATGGTCAAGCCGGGCGGTTCGCGCTGCAATCTCGGCTGTGCCTATTGCTATTATCTGGAAAAAGCGGATCTTTATGGGGGGCGGGAACCCTTGATGTCGGATACGCTTTTGGAAAGGGTCATCCGCGAGGCCATTGCTGCCAACGACGCCCCAGAGGTTACTTTTACCTGGCACGGCGGCGAACCACTGCTCGCCGGGCAGGATTTCTTTCGCCGGGCAGTGTCCTGTCAGCAGCGGTATGCCGGGGGGAAGCGGATTGTCAATACGCTCCAGACCAATGGCACTTTGCTTACGAAAGAGTGGGCTTCCTTTTTCTGGGACCATGCTTTTCTGATCGGTCTGTCGCTGGACGGGCCGGAGGCAATTCACGACCGTTTCCGGACGGACCGGGGCGGACAGCCTACGTTTGCCCGTGTGATGCGGGGCCTGAATCTGCTGCAGCAGGCGGGTGTGGATTTCAACACGCTGACGACGGTCAATGCCCGCAGTGAAGGGCATGGTGCAGAAATCTATCAGTTCCTGCGGTCGACGGGCAGCCGCTATCTGCAGTTCCTGCCCGTGGCGGAACCCGGAAATCCGCCCTACAATGTGTCGGATCTGGGTTTCGGACAGTTTTTATGCGATATCTTTGATGTCTGGGTACGCCGGGATGTCGGGGAGACGTTTGTGAACCAGTTCGACGCGGCCCTATGCTGCTGGTGCGGCTTGCCACCCGGTACTTGTGTTTATGCGCGCAGTTGCGGCGATGTGCTGACTGTCGAGCACAACGGTGATGTATATGCCTGCGACCATTTCGTGGACGAGGCGCATAAGCTGGGGAACCTCGGCCAGGATTCTTTCCGGGCGATGATGGCCAATCCGCGGCGGACCCACTTTGTGACTGATAAATACAACACCCTTCCTGACGAGTGCCGTCACTGTCCCTGGCTGCCCGCCTGCGGCGGAGAATGCCCACAGCATCGCTTTGCCGTGGGAGAGGACGGCTCTTCGGGGCACAATGCATTATGCCGGGGGTATCGGCTCTTTTTCGAGCACGCGGCACCGTATCTCGACCGGATGCGGAGCCTGCTGGAAGCAGGCAGGGCGCCGGCTGAGATCATGGAATAAGCGGAACTTGTCGTTTTTTTTATTAAATTTGTCAATCTATCAAACTGTTTTCATCATGTTTACCCAGAAAGATATCCGACAGATCGAAGCGCGGGGCGCAGACCTCAGCCAGATTGAACTCCAGATCGAACATTTTAAGAAAGGATTCCCGTGGATGAAGATCGTGGCGCCGGCCACGCCGCAGCGCGGTATCCGTGTGCTTTCGGAAGAAGACGCCCGGGAGGCCGCCGACTATTATGAACGCGCCAGCGTGGTGGGCAAGTGCAAATTCGTGCCCGCATCCGGCGCCGCTTCCCGTATGTTCAAGGATATGTTCTCCGGGCTGGAGAAACTGGAAGCCGGAGAAGATCTGCCCGCCGATGCACCCGGCGCCAAACTGGCCGCCCGCATCCAGGATTTCGCCTTCTATACGCCGGAACTGTTCGGCCATCCTGAAGACAGTGCGGCTTACCGCAAGGATGTGCTCCGCAAACTCCTCAAGGAAGACGGCCTGGCCTACGGCGCCAAACCCAAGGGCGTGCTGAAATTCCACCGCTATGTCGACGAAGTCCGCACGGCCATCGCCGAGCACCTGGTCGAAGCCCAGGAGTATATGCGCGACTACGACGATATCTGCTCGCTGGTCGTGACCATCTCGCCCGAGCATCGGGAACTGTTCGAGCAGGCCCTCGCCGAAGTGAAACCAGTCTATGAAAAGAAATATGGCGTGAAGTACGACATCACCTTCACATATCAGGACAAAGCCACCGACACCATCGCCGTCGATCCCGACAACAACCCCTTCCGCCTGGACGACGGCTCGCTGCTCTTCCGTCCCGCCGGCCACGGCGCCCTGATCCACAACCTGAACAAAGTGGACGCGGAACTGGTGTCGATCAAGAACATCGACAACGTGGCTCACGAGAAACTCCTGCCGGTCACTTCGCTTTACAAGCGCGTGCTGATGGGCGAAGCCCTGCGGCTCCGCGACATCATCTTCCGCTATATCCGCCAGATCAACGCGGCGCCCAGCGAAGAACTCTGCGACGATATCGAAAAATTCCTCGACTGCGTCCTCTGCGTCAAGCTGCCGCACGCAGACAGCCTCGAAGCGCGCGTGGCGCAGCTCCGCACCAAACTCAACCGGCCCATCCGTGTCTGCGGCATGGTCCGTAACGAAGGCGAGCCGGGCGGCGGTCCGTATATCGTGGAAGGCAAAGACGGCAGCACGTCGCTCCAGATTCTCGAGAGCGTCCAGATCAACAAGGCGGATCCCGCCGCGGCCGGCGCGATGGCGAAGGCCACGCACTTCAATCCCGTGGATCTGGTATGCATCCTGCGCGACTGCAGGGGCAACCGCTTCGACCTGCTGAAGCACGTCGATCCGGAAGCTGGCTTTATGAGTTCCAAAAGTTATCAGGGACGTGAACTGAAAGCCCTGGAGATGCCGGGCCTTTGGAACGGTGCCATGAGCGACTGGAATACCTTGTTCGTCGAGGTGCCCTTGGAAACCTTCAATCCCGTCAAAGTTGTTCTTGACCTGCTCCGTCCGGCGCATCAGGGCTAATCTTTTGCCTATGAAAAGAGTATTGCTTCTTATCCTGGCTTCTGTGCTGTTTGCCTTTTGCCAGGCACCTTCAACCACCCCGGACGGACCGGCGGAATCTCCGCTGGCCGGAAAAGTTTCGTTGACGAAGTCCGAATGCCAGGAGTATGCGGCATTTCTGGAGAAAGCATGGCGGGATTCCGTCAAGATAGCCTTGGCCGATTCTTTTGAAAAGAAGTCTCTCACACGCGGCAATTTTACCATGCGCCTCGACTGGCGGATATTCGGCAACAAGCCGGCTGACGGCCGGTCGCTCTTCATTTCGCTGCACGGGGGCGGGGGAGGCCCGGCCTCGATGAACGACAGTCAATGGGAGAACCAGAAGAAACTGTATCAGCCTGCTGAAGGCGTTTACCTTTGTCCGCGCGGCATTACCGATACCTGGGATCTGCATTTCCGTCCTGAGTCGGACGCTTTCTATGAGGAGTTGATCCGTATGGCCGTGACGCAACTGGACGTCAATCCAGACAAAGTGTACCTGATGGGTTACTCCGCCGGCGGCGACGGTGTCTGGCGCCTCGCGCCGCGGATGGCGGACCACTGGGCCGCTGCATCCATGATGGCGGGCCATCCCGGTGACGTGTCGTTGCTGAGTCTGCGCAACCTCCCTTTCATGATCTGGTGCGGTGCACTCGATGCCGCCTATAACCGCAATGAGGAGTGCACCAAGCGTATCGCGGAAATGGACGCTCTGCAGGCAGCGGATCCCGCGGGTTATGTGCACGAAGGGCACATTGTGGCAGGCCGTGAGCATTGGATGTATCTCGAAGATGCGGCCGCCGTGCCCTGGATGGCTCGCTACCGCCGGAATCCGAACCCCGACAAGGTGGTCTGGTGCCAGGGCGATGAGCCCAAAACGACCTTTTATTGGCTGGGAGCACCCACCGGTGAGATAGCGAAGGGCAAAGTGGCATGTGCCAGGCGAAGCGCCAATACGATTGAAATCCTTGCTTGCGATTATTCTGGTCTGACTTTTTACCTGAATGATGAAATGTTCGACTTGGACCGTCCTGTACGCGTGACTTTCGGGGAAAAGGTCCTTTTCGAAGGGCCGGTTACCCGCTCTCCCGAAACAATGCGCCGCACCCTACGGGAGCGTGGCGATTTGTCGTTCATCTTTCCTGCCAGCATAACGGTAAAACTCATGGACTAGGCTGCGGTAGCCCAAGGCTTTGAGGTCTTCATAGCGCACCCGGTAGTTGATCTTGGTGTGCCGGCCGCTCGACAGATAACGGAGATACTGTTGCAGATACCGGTCGATTTCCTGAAGGCCCTCGGTCCGGTTGATGACCGGAAAGAACCAGCGGGACCAACTCAGCGAGTCCGGATCTTCCCCCTCGAACAGTTTTGCGTTGAATTTCCGGATCAGGCCTTTCATGGCCTGTTCCGGGGTTAGGCCCTTTGCTACACGCCACCGTTGCAGGGAACGTGCCGCCCGGCGGATTTTGCCTTTCATCTTGATTCTGACAGCCCGGGAGATGTCGATGGCTTCGCCCTGGCAACGGAAGCCCAGAAATTCGAAGGGCTCGTCGGGCATGTAGATCCTCTCTTTTTCAGGATTGACGGTCAGGCCATAGTGTTCCAGAAAGCCCAGCAGCACGGATTTGTGGGATTCCAGCTCTTTACGGTCTTGTGCGAATAGGATAATATCGTCCGAATAGCGGGCATAAACGACACCGGCATCCGAAAAATAGCGGTCAACTTCCATCAGATAGACGTCCGCCAGAAAGGGAGAAGTGGGTGTGCCGGCCATGACTCCGCGGTTTTCCCGGACAATCCGTCCGTCGGCGAGTGCCCTGCCATCGGTCAGCATTCGCTCAAAAAACGCATACAAGGGTGGATCATCAGAAAGAAGTTCCTTGAGTATGGGTAGGAGGATGGGGATGGAAATAGAATTGAAATAGTCGTGAATGTCCAGCTTATACGCCCACATTTCTCGTCCGCGAAGGGCCTTCCGGAGTTGGAAGATGGCGTCGGTCGCTTTGATTCCGCGGCGGAAGGCGTAACAGTTGGGTGAAAAACGGTCGTCGTAGCGGTACAGGAGAAAGGCGATGAGTTTGAGCACGCGTGTCTCCTCCGGACTGAAACAGTAAACGGTACGTTTCTTCCCGGTGCCCATCTTGTTGATGCGCTTTCTTTCCGGGATGCTAGGCCCTTCGCCGCGAAGGAAGGCGCTGGCTACTGGCAAATAGCGTTCATGCTCGACGTAGTCGTCTGCATCGCTGAACAGAGACCAGGTAAAACGTCCTTTCATCAGACGGTGGGCCAGGAATGTCTCCCATACCGCCGGGTCGTCCAATTGGAAGAGGATGCTTTGCATAGGAAAAAAGGAAAAAGGGGAATGAATTTGAATCAGCAAAATTGCTGATCACCGGACGGGTACACTGCCTTGCCGCCTGCAAGGCATAAGATAGGCAGTGCTGCGTCCTGCGCAGGCGCAACGGGGTTGCATCCCCTTTTTCCTGATGACTAACCCAGAAAACGATGGAGGCGGCCTACGACGTACTCACGCTCGTTGGGCATCTGCGTGTAGAAGTTGATGTAAGGAATCCCGATCTTCTTGGCGTACATTCTGGCGATCAAATACTTGACATTGGCATAATGGCTATGTCCGTCGCCCAGCATCACGACGCCCTTGGGAACGCCTCCCTGGTACAGGACGAAGGTATAGGGTTTACCCCATTCTGCCTTGTAAACCTGACGCGGGCGGGTAGCGTAGAGTTGGAACTCGTCGGAGACGTTTCCGACAAGATCAGTCACAGGAACGTCCTCCCGGACCTCGTACAGTGCGCATGCAGACCGGATGATCTCCCGGAAATAGGCACGCCACTCTTCGGCGGATTTCTCCCGGACTGTTTCGGCACTGCGTACCGGGGGGACCGACGGCGTTGGGTTGCCGGCAGTCGGTTTTTTGGCGGTAGACTCCTGTTTGGCGGCAATCTCCTGTGCAACCGAGGCGACCTTACCGGCGATGTTGAACAAATCCTTTAGTAAACCCATGGTGCTTAATGTTTTAATACTGTAAAAATAAGTATTATTTTTTCAAATGACAAGTCTCAGAAAAAACCAGTGATTCCAACGAGCACAAGGATTTGTCTTTTACGTCAGAAGTGAAGGTAAAGAAGATGGCGTGCTTTCCGGTCATTTCTGCCAGGGATGGAACGCTTAGACAGATCTCTGTGGACGCCTGGGGCATATCGGCGCTGATCGTGACAGACCCGATACGCTTTCCCCCTTGTGCCGCCCAGGGACGGTCAGCCCAGACGGTAATGGTCCCGTCAATGCCTTCTGGTACCAGTTCCAGTAAAAGTTTCAGGTCTTTCTTTCCCTTCGTCCTGTCAAAGTTGAAGTACTTGTAGCCCACAATGGATCCGTCGTTGTTGTTCACGATCCGGTTCCTGTTATTCCTCAGATCCCATGGTGCGTCGTACCGGTCTTCCGTGCCGTATCCAGGTTCAAGGTAAGAACCGGAGAACATGTCGTCTCCGTGTTGGCGCCAAGGCTTCGGCCCGGTGTACCAGCAGGCGATGCCAGCGGAGTGCCGTTCCAACGGGTTCAGGCCCTCCAGCGCAAAACCTTCTGACGTATATTCCCCTTCACTGATGGACACTTTGCCGCCAGGGCCTTCTTCAACTTGCACCGAAATCGGGGAGACCATGGCTTGGCGGGCATATTCATTACGTCCTGTCTGTCGGTGATAAAACACATACCATTGTCCATTGATTTCGCAGATACTGCCGTGGGTGTTGCCCGTAGGCGTGGCCGTAACGATCGGGTTGCCCTCCGGATCGACATCGCGTCCGCGGGCGTCGATGAGCGTGCCGCCGTAGGTCCAGGGACCCAGCGGATGATCGCTGTAGGCGTAGGCCAGGGTGTAATTGGTGTCAGGGAGCCCGAATTCGCCAGGGGCTGTCCAGCGGCTGAAAATAAACACATATTTGTCCTTGATCTTGCGGATGGAGGATGCTTCAAAAAAGCGGAATATGCCCTCTTGATGAAGATTGGAAACCATATCCTCCACGACTTGGGTCCCAGGCTTCAGCGTTGCCATCGTGGCAGGATCCAATTCTCCGCCGAACGACTTCGAAAAACCCCAGTAGCCGTAGACACGGCCGTCGTCATCAACGAACACGCCGGGATCGAAACCCAGGATTCCTTCGGTTTCAAAGGGATTGTCCGGGCTCCAGTTGCACACCTCGAAGGGTCCGTCAGGACGGGCACTCTTTGCTACCAGGGAGTTGCGCTTCCATCCCATATCGTTGGGATAAAGGTAGTAGGTCTTGGTACCGTCAGCAGCCTCCTTCAGGCATACATCCGGGGCATAGAGGACATCATAGAGGTCGCCTTCGTTGAGCGGCTTTCCGTCGCGGTTCGTATTGACGCGGAAAATGACGCCGTCATAGCGCCAGTTCCACAAGCTGTCCACAGGTGCTGACCAAACCACTTGGTCCCTTCCGCAATACTGGGTCCGTTCGATGTCGTGTGACCCGTAGATATATACACGTTGGTGGCCGGGTCGATCCGGGTCTTCAAACACATAGGGTTCTCCGTCTGGAATGTGCTCCCAAAGGGGAAGATAGGGATTGCCGACAGTAGTCGGTGTGGTCGGTCGTGCGTCTCCGCAGGAGGTCAGTGCGGCCAAAACGGCCCATGCAAACAGGAGCTTTTTCACGTCAATAGGAATTGGGTAGGCGAAAGTCGTTTATCTTGACAAAGATAAGAAAACTTTTGCGGTAATCGAGGCTCCCGAATCTGACAGACTAGCCTGTGGGGATCAATGATAGAACAGGAATCCGAAATAGGCCCTGGGCCCTTGAGGAAGGAGTTTGGCATCGCTCAGGGCACAGAGATAATCTACCTTGAGCGTCAGATGCATGGGGCCGGAGACGATGAAATCGCAGCCGACGAAGGGATCGACAGCCATGAATCCCTGTTTATGATAACGGGTTCCGTCGATAGGAGCCCAAGCTGTGACCGGTTTTTCGAACATCAGGAGCGAGGTCATCGCCCCGCCGCCCAAGGTAACGCCGGCGTATGGCTGGACCCTTCCCAGGACGGCATAAAAATCGGCCAGGAGACCGCCCCATCCATACTTGAGATAGCTTCCGTTGTCACGTTGGCTGAGGGTTGACACGTAGCCTTCCGTGCCGAAACGGAGATGCTCGCCCAAATGAAGCCGGATGACACCACCGATGCCTATCGGTGCTCCTTTGGCTTCATAGCCGATAGCATCCAGGGAGCCAGACAGATAGCCCGTGTGAATCATCATTCCACCGTCAAAGCCATGCAGAAGCTTCTTTTCCTGCGCTTGCGCCGCCCAAACGAGCAGTAAGCAAAAGGTGGTCAGAAGAAAACTTCTCATAGCTTGCCTTGCATTTCTTTGCGGCGGACTTCGTAATAGCTGTGCCGTTTAGGATTCTCGGGGAACCAGCCACGGAGCACCCGCTTTTCCTGGAGGAACATCTCATGGATGCCCCATAGGCAGGAGAAGGCAAAGCCGCCGATGATGGTGGAGAGGATACTGTTCTCGACAAAGAGGGACAGGATGCAGAATGCCAGACCGGCTAACAGCCAGATCCACCAACTGTCTTTTCCCCAGTGATATTCCATTTTAATGACGGCCGGATGGCAGATCCCGATGCTCAGAAACACGGCTGCGCCGACGATGATGCCGCTGAAATTCATATTCGCTTTTCTTTACAAGTGCAAAGATCAGCAAAAAAAGCGGATGTTTTTAGGCCGGGAAGGGATGAAATTAGGACTATCCTTGCATCTTTTTCCGATAGGCAGAAGGCGTCATGCCGGTCTCTCTCCGAAACAGTCGGGCAAAGTAAGACTGATCATCCACGCCGACCGACGCAGCTACGTCTATAATGGACAGGCCGGTGGAGGAAAGTATCCGCTTGGCACGTTGAATCCGGACAATATCGATCCAAGCGCCGACACTCCGGCCCGTAGATTGTTTGATCAGGCGACTGAGATAGTTTTCGCTGATGCCGATTGTATCGGCGTATGCTGTAAGCGTGCCGGGCATCTTCTCCGGGTCGAAGACTGACTCGAGGAACCGGTTCACGGCTGGATGGACCGATGCGCTGAGATCTGGTTTGATGCGCGAGAGCAGCAGGTCCAGCCCTTTCTCGACGAATACAAGATCGTCTCTTTCGAAGGAGGCAGCCAGCATTTTGAACAGCAACCCGATAAAGACGCCCTCGTCGAACCAGAAACCCTGGTGAATCGGCACGGAGAGGAATCTCAGCGGCTTTGTATCGGTAAGAATGGAAGAGGAGAAGCCACCTGTATAACCGACTGCATCGCGATAGTACCGGATGGAAAAGGCAGCCTGAGCCGGAATCAGCAGAATCTGCCCTGGCTGACACAAAAAGGGGAGTCCGTCCACGTCAACAAGTGCTTCTCCCGAAGTAAGGAAGATAAAACCGATGAGCGGCAGCCGTGCTACGGGAACTTCGGCGGGTTTGATAAAGCCCGAGGTGTCCATCTTCCGAATGATGAACGGTGTGTGCGAAAAGTCGGCGTGGTTGTGCCAATGAGCGGCGGGATTCATTTTGACTTGATGAAATCGGTGGGTGTCATGCCCGTCGTTTTCTTGAAGAGGCGGGTGAAGTGATGCGGGAATTCAAAGCCCAGCAGTTGGGCAGTCTCACCGATGTTGTGGCCGTTCATCAGGAGATTCTTTCCCTGGTTGATCACGAAAGAATGGATGAGGCCAATGGCGGTTCCGCCGGTGGCCTTGTGGAGGACATCGCCCAGGTAGCGGGCGGAATAGGCCAGTTCTCCGGCACAGTATTGGACAGACGGAACGCCCAGGTCCAGTTGTTTGCCGGATAGGTAATATTCGCGCAACAGGTTGTGGAAACGTTTGAGCAGATCGGAGGAGGCTTTATCTTCTTTCGAAAGCTGCCGCAGATAGATGCGGTTGCAGTATTCCAGGATCAGCCGGATGTATCCGAGGATGACGGTGCGAAGAGCGGGGGAGTCGGTGCCTTCCTGCAGTTCATGACGCAACTGGGTAAGCAGTTGCGTGATTCGACTCCACTCTGCCGGCTCCATTCTCAAGGTTTCCGTTGCAAAATAGGAGAAGAACTGATAATCTTTCATCCGATGCTCCAAGTCCGTTCCGTGTAGGAGTTCCGGCGAAAACAGCAGTACCCAGCCACTGATGTGGATTCTTTCCCCGTCGTCTTCCTTACCGCCGATCTGACCGGGCTCGACGGCGATGATGGAGCCGTCGGGCACATCGAACATCTTCATCCCATAGGTGAGATTCTTCGGGAAGTTCCGCTGGATAAAGAGCCCATATACCCCGTAGCGGTTCAGGCTGGAATGAATGGGCGACACTTCGTCGTAGTGGATGACGCTCACCAGCGGATGCAGGACGGGCGCATTCAGATAGTGGGCATAGACATTGGGGTCTGTGATGTGAAGGATGTTCTTCATAACGGACATAAAGGTATAAAAAATTGAAAGATTATTCAAGTTTCTGCGATATTGGTAGATATTCAACAAAAATCGGTTGAAAAATCCCGGGCAAGAGCCCTACTTTTGCAAAAAATAATCAGCCATGAAACATTTTGTATCCATCGCCCTCGCATCGCTGATGATCCTGGGCTGCAAATCAAGTACAACCGATATGAACACACTTTCCCTTACACAGGAATGGGACAAGACATTCCCTAAGTCCGAACTGGTCAACCACAGCAAAGTCACTTTCCACAACCGTTACGGCATTGAGCTGGCGGCTGATATGTATGTCCCGATGAACGCGGAAGGCAAACTGGCCGCCATCGCGGTGAGCGGTCCCTTCGGTGCCGTGAAGGAGCAATCCTCCGGCCTCTATGCCCAGCACATGGCTGAAAGAGGTTTCGTGACCCTCGCTTTCGATCCTTCCTATACGGGAGAATCGGGCGGAGAGCCGCGCAGGATGGCCTCGCCGGATATTAATACGGAAGACTTCCTGGCTGCCGTGGATTTCCTTTCCAATTGCGACCTCGTGGACCCGCAACGCATCGGCATCATCGGCATCTGCGGTTTCGGCGGCATGGCTATCAATGCGGCCGCCCTCGACCCGCGCATCAAGGCCACAGTGGCCAGCACCATGTATGATATGAGCAAGGTCAATGTGGAAGGCTATTTCGCCAGCGAGGATACGCCTGCCCAGCGGATGGAAAAACGCCGCGCCCTGGCTGCCCAGCGCACGAGAGACTATGCAGCCGGAACATATGAGCGTGCCGGCGGCGTTATCGACCCGCTTCCGGACGATGCTCCCTGGTTCGTCAAGGATTATCACGCCTACTACAAAACCCCGCGCGGCTACCATGCACGCAGCGGCAACTCCAACGACGGCTGGAACGTCATCGGCTGCCAGAGTTTCCTGAATCAGCCGCTGCTGGCCTGGGCCGGTGAAATCGAGAACCCCGTGCTGCTCATCCACGGCGAAAAAGCCCACAGCCGCTATTTCAGCGAATACGCCTTCGGCCTGCTGACCGGCACCAACAAGGAGCTGATGATCATCCCCGGCGCCTCCCATGTGGATCTCTACGACGACGTGGCCGGTGTGATCCCCTACGACAAGATGGAATCTTTCTTTAAAGACAATCTGAAATGAATCTGATCATTCTGGCAATCATGGCCTTTTCCCTTACCCCCAGACAACAGGCCCTTTCGGCCATCGCAGCTTGCGAGGCCAAAGGGGACCAGGTGGCACTCGCTGCGAATCTCCAGGAAGGTTTCGACAACGGGCTCACCGTCAGTGAAGCCAAAGAAGCCTTGTCACAACTCTATGCCTATACGGGCTTCCCGCGTTCGCTCAATGCCCTGGGTACGCTCCAGAAGGTTATCGCGGACCGTGAATCCCAAGGACGCAAAACGGACTCCGGCCGTGAGGCCGATCCGCTGCCGGCCGGTTATGACGCCTTAAAACAGGGCACCCGGGTCCAGACACAACTCTCGGGAGCGCCGTTCAACTATACGTTCGCGCCCCAGACCGACTATTACCTCAAAGCCCACCTGTTCGGTGACATCTTCGCCCGCAACAACCTGAGTTTTGCCGACCGGGAGATCGTGACGGTAAGCGCCATCGCCTGCCTTCCCGGCTGCGAGCCCCAGCTCAAAGCCCACGTCGCCGGCGCGCTGAACATGGGTGTCAAAGAAGAAGATGTCCGTTCCATTCCCGCCGTGTTGGAAGCGACCGTCGGTATGGAAGCGGCCGAGCGACTCCGGGGTGCTTTGGCGGCCGTTTTCGGCGAGGAGCATACGCCCGTCCAGACCGTTGATTTCAGTGTCTGGCCGAAGGGCGAGCCCAACACCGCCTATGCCCGGTACTTTGTCGGCAATAGTTACCTGGCGCCCCTCGAGGGCGGTATTGCCAATGTGACCTTCGAGCCCGGATGCCGGAACAACTGGCACATCCATCACAAACAGGTGCAGGTGCTCGTCTGTGTTGCCGGCCGAGGCTGGTACCAGGAATGGGGCAAAGAGGCCGTTCCGATGACGCCCGGCACAATCATTGCCATTCCCGCCGAAGTGAAACACTGGCACGGCGCCGCTAAGGACTCCTGGTTCCAACACCTGACCTATCATAAGGACGTACAGGAGGGCGCTTCCAACGAGTGGCTGGAGCCGGTCTCCGATGAAGTATACAACCGATTGTAAGATGAAAAAACAAATCCTCAGCCTTTTTATCGCCCTTCTGGGCCTGACCATCATGCAGAGCAACGCACAACAGTTGACCATCAACATCCGGTATACCGGAGAGAACGGGAGCGCCCGCAAATATGTGGAAGAGATGGAAAAGAGTGGCATCGCCGACCGGATCCGCGCCATCGAGGGTTGCCTCCGCTACGATTATTTCTTCCCGGCCGACGACCCTGAAGGTCTGCTCCTGATCGACGAGTGGGCCAGCCAGGAAGCGCTCAACCGGTATCACAGTTCTCCGGTTATGAACGAAGCCGCTGCCCTTCGCGAGAAATACAAACTGGGCAACCGGCAAGTACGGATGTTCCATCCCGTGGTGCCTCCGCAGCCGCAGCAGCCCGCGAAGCCTGTCGCCAATGTGGTAGATATGCACAGCCATATGATTCCCGCGTCCTACCTGAATGCGGTAAAGGCGCACGGAATGGAAATGGACGAAAAGTATCCCATCCCTTCCTGGAATGCCGCTGCGCATCTCCAGTTCTTGGATGAGGCCGGCATCCACACCGCCGTGCTCACGATGCCCGCGCCGCAGCCTTTCTTCGGGAATGCCGCGGAATCGGCCGCCATTTGCCGAAAGTTCAATGAAGAGGCTGCCGCGCTGAAAACGCAGCATCCGGGCCGGTTCCTGTTCTGCGCTGCCCTGCCGCTGCCCGACGTGAAGACCGCCCTCGCGGAGGCGAAATATGCGCTGGAAGTGCTGCGCGCGGACGGCGTCAAGCTGGCCACCAACAGCTACGGCCAGTATCTGGGCGATGAGGAGCTGGAACCGCTGATGGCGTATCTGAACAGTCGGAAAGCTGTCGTCATTGTCCATCCGCACAAGCCTTCGGCCGTTAACGATCAATTGGTTTCGGTCGTGCCGCTGGCCTCTTATGAGTATCTGGCCGAGACAACGCGCACCGTCCTGAATATGGTGGCGCATGACGTGCTGGTCCGCTACCCGGACCTGAAGGTGGTCGTTCCGCACTGCGGCTCTTTCCTGCCCAATGCACTGCCGCGCTTCAAGGGGCTGATGCCGGTGATGGTGGCGCAAGGCTATATGAAGCCGGTCGATGTGGAGGCCAATCTCTCGCATCTGTACTTCGACCTGGCCGGTGCCGCTACCGATGAAGCGATCGAATCACTTCTGACCATCACGGAGCCCTCGCACATTCTCTACGGTTCCGACTATCCTTATGTAGCCGCTCCGGCGCTTGTCGGCGCAAAAAAAGCCATGGAATTCCGGCTGGGATCCCATGGTCTGGATGCTAACTCCATTCTGGCAGGGAATGCCGCCCGGCTGTTTGAATCAGCCGGCTGCGACGGACAATGTGCCGCTGAAACCCGATAGATTCAAACCAGACCTGGGTGATAAGCTTTTGAAGTGTACGCTGTCTTCCTTGCCTGACGATGATCGTACGGTAAAGGTAGTTCCGGAAGGGCCAACAGTCAGTCCTTGGAATTTCCAGATGACTCCGGTAGGCTCCCCGGAGTTGTCCTTTGTGCATACGGGCTCACCGTCCTTGAGAAGGGTGAGCGACGGCGCATTGGAATAGACCGTCAGGGTGAATTCCTCTCCGGCAGGCCGTGCCGTAAGGCGGCGTCCCGTGATGTATACCGTTTCTTCCTGATGGTTCCACCAGGACTTGTAGAGATAGAAAACATCCTTTTTGGTCTGGCGGTCCCGGGTCACCAACCCTTTGTCGTTCATGTACAGTCGGGCCGGATTCTCTGTATAGGCTATGCCGTCGCTGCTGTCCATGTACCCTTCTTTCCGGTCGGCGACCGGGAAGTCGAACAAAATCCAAAGGGAAGTGAAATTCAGCCAAGGCATCTGTGCAATCTGCTGGGCATGGGCCTCATGAGAAAGGTTGCCATATTCTTCCATGTGCCGGGCATCATCTCGGTATCGACGGATGTCTTCTTCTTTCCAGGTATGGCAGAAAGGATTGATGCCTACGCCATATTCAGAAATATTGGCGGGGCCCATGGTTTCTTTGATCCTGACCATATCTTCAGTGATACCTGAGAAAACTCCGTAATTGTAGTACCAGCCGTGATAGCGGTTTTCCGAGTAGTAATCGGCTTTAAGCTCCGTGTAAAAATCACGTCCGAATACGCTGTCATCTGTCAGGCCTACAAAACGCGTCGAGTCCAGCGTTTTGGCGTAGTTATACAGACGGGCACTCTCATTGACGACGCGTCGTGCATCCAGCGGACCCTGGAACCGATCCGTATTACCCCAGCTGTCCAGCTCGTTCCACATGCCCCAGAACACAATGGAAGGGTGGTTGTACAGATTGCGGATCATCTCTTCCATCTGGGCGTGGATATTGTCAAAATATGCCTCGGATGCCCGCACACCGCAGATATTTACCCAGGGAATTTCAGTCTGCACGACAATGCCCAACCTGTCGCAGAGCCGGAATGCGTAGTCATTGTGTGGATAATGCGCCAGTCGCAGGAAATTACAGCCCAACTCCTTTACGACTTCATAATCAGCATCCATCTCTTCATAGGACAAAGCTGACGCTTTCAAGTGCATGTCCTGATGCATGGATACACCCCGGAGTGCGTAGGGATGCCCGTTGAGAGAAAAGCCTTTTTCCCGGTCAACAGAATAATAGCGGAAGCCTACTTCCGTCATCGCCTTATCGCTGCCGGCTGTCAGTTCCACCGTATAAAGATACGGGTCTTCCAGACCGTTCCACAAATGCGGTCGTGCCAAGGAGAAGTTGTGATGATATGCCCCGGAAACTTGCTTTTGTACATCCTCATACACGGTCTTTCCAGTCCTGTCCCGTACTTTCAGGGTAACATCGGCCTTCCCGCAAAGGATAGCTTGGACGGTGGCATCGGCTCGTGCGTCAGTTACCGCAGTCTGAGTAACGTGAAGGCGGTAGAGACCATAAGCCGAAGGATCGAAGTACACCCTCCCCGGAACATAAAGCCAGACAGGATTGTGCAAACCACCATTCTTGTTGAAGTCCGAACTCACCGGGATGAGTTCCAGATCCTCTGTATTGTCGCAAATTACCTCCACCAGATTCTTCCCTTGCAGAAGCAATCCGGCCATGGGCACGACAAAAGCAGTATATCCTCCTTTGTGTACACTGGCTTTCTTTCCGTTCACGTACACCGTGGCGGCTTGCGCGGCACCTTCGAAAATCAAGAAGGCGGAAGTTGCAGGATCGGCTATTTGTACGGTAGTGCGGTATGTGGCCGGTCCCCGATAGTAAGTGGCACTTTGCCCGTCAATCCCGTTGTAAGAATGGGGGACAGCGACCCGCTCCCAGTTGCTTCCGTCTTTGGAAAACTCCCATTCCGTTAAGGCTGATTGCCCTGTAGGAACATAACGTAAGGCATCCGGTACAGGAGGTACTGTACAAGAGGCAAGTATCGACAGCAATCCCGCTGCCAGCGTCAGGTGAAACAATTTTATCATGATAAACAAAGATAAGTAAATTTTTCCGTCCGGGCTATTCAGTTGGATAATTGCAATTATTTATGTACCTTGTGGAAAATCTTAGAAAAGTATCATGAAAAAGTCATTATTTGCTGTTGTTGTCGCCTGTCTGGCTTTGTTTACGTCCTGCGGGGTGATGCGGGTTAATCATACTGGAGATTTTACCGGGTCGATTTACGGTGTGTGGGCGCTGGACTCAAAGAATCAGGTCGACTACACGGGCGTACATTTCTATCTCTCCTTGAGCGAACCCCGCATCGCGTTGGCCAAGAAGGGCAGTTTTACGCAGTTCGACCTCAAAGATGTGGATGTCGACGGCTCCCAGTTCTCCTATAATGCCGCCAAAAAACTGATCAGTTTTAATAAGACGCTCTGGCTCACACAAGGTCTCCATTATGAAATGCGCCTGTCAGGAACCTACAAAGTCCTCGAAATGAACCGCAAGAAACTAGTCATCCAGAAAGAATCCCTGGGAGGCAGAACCACCTACGTTTTCCATCGGTTCAAATGACCAGTAATTCCGTTCTTTCGCTGATTCTTTTCAGTTGGGAAGCTAGAATCCGGCGACAATCAATTTCATATGACTGCGCCTATGATGATTCCGTAAGAATTCAGATTCGTTTCTGGTTTGAGATGAATCGGAAGGCTGCAAAAATGAGCATCGGGCCAAGACCGGAATAGAAGGAAGCGGTAAATTCGACCGGAATACCGGGAATGTATTTAAGGGCAATACCGAGGCACGACATGCAGACAATCAAAATCCAGCCACGGAGCGGGAAGGCCTGCCAAAAGATCGTCGTTTGCGGCTGGACCATAATACGAGCCGAGTATCTATCCACGATCTTTCGAAACATAATGAAAAAGCTCATCAGGACGAATGCTGTGATGAGCATCAGCCACCATAGCTTCTGCGACGGCATCGTCAGGTAAGCCTTGATGCCTTTGACCGTGATGATCATGCCTGGAAAGCCCCAAAAGGCGGCAGCTATATAAAAGAGATATTTTCTGCTCATGCCGTTCTTTTCACTCGGCAAAGTTCGGCATAGCAGATGAAACATTTTAGACCGGGAGGGGAAGGAATTAGGATTATTCTTGCATATTCTCCCGGAAGGCAGATTTCATCAGGGATGTTTCTCTCTTGATAGGCGTGTTTTCGAGAGCAGGCGTTTGGCCCGCTGCCTTAATTGATCAACCATGATACGCCGATACTTAGTACGTGGTAGCTGTTGAGGTGCAAGAGGTCCAGGTCGGTGGCGAAATCCAACTGTACCCGGCGTGACACCAACCAGGTGAAGCCGAATTCGGTCAAGTATTGATTGTCTCTGTTAGGATGGAGGTAATTGTATCCCTCTATGAAAGTGCCGATCCGGTCCGTTATATCGAAGTAGGCCCCGATCCCGAGGAACGCCGCGGGGGAGACATTCTGGCCGTCCCATTCCACTCCGAAGTTATAACCGAGCCCGAACCTGTCGCTCAGGGAATGCTCGAACAGAAGGAGCACGGACGAAGCATGTCTTTCGGAAAGCAATGATTTGGTCCCGATGCGTCGCGAGTTTATTTGGGCCAGCAGGGCGATGGACGGCAAGAATCGTTCTCCTTCATAAAATCGCGCCTTGAATCCCACGCATAACGGTCCGATACCCACAGTGGGGTCCATGGCCTTATCATAGATAAGATCGGCGTCGACACGGAGTTCAAAATTCCGGAACAGACCATATCGGAGCAAGGTAGTATTCAGGGTAAAGTTGCGATATTCCCCGACAACCGCCTCATATGCGATGCCGGTCTCCCATTGGATTTTTCTTTGCGGCATGATATCCGTCCCGGTCAACGCACCGGGGCGATCTGCGGAAATGGTCGGCAAATCATCCTGCGCATAACACAGGCAGCAAGCAAATAACAATCCTAGCAGGCAACCTATCCGTTTATTCCAGAACCCGTTCATTGATGCAAATATCGCATTTTTCCGCAGAATTAACAAGTGGATCAAGAGTCCAGCCAGCGCTTGACGGAAGATGCTTTTTCCTTGCTTACGGTGATCTCCTCATCAGGGTATCCTTTCAGATGAACGCGAAGTTTTCCCAGGAACCAGGCTGACAGTTTCGCTACGGCGGCGGCGCTGATGATGCACTGGCGGTTCACACGAAGGAAATGCAGGGGGTTCAGCTGAGCTTCTGCCTCTTCCAGCGTCATTCCCAGGGGATAGACCTTTCCCGCATGAGTATAAAGCCGGACAACACCGTCCTTGATGGCAATATGACTTACATCGGTGGCCGGGACGATGAGATACTCGTCGGCCTTATGGGGAATCAGGAATCGTTCCCGGTAATGGATCGAGTCCGTCACCAGTGAGTCAAGAAGACGGGCGATCGTGTCCGTGCTTGTGGCTGCCGCCGCACGGCTGTCATTCCGGACTCTTTCCAAGGCAACTTGTAATTCTGCCTCGTCGACGGGCTTCAGCAGATAGTCGAGGCTGTTGAATTTGAAAGCCTGCACGGCGTACTGATCGTAGGCCGTAGTAGACAAAGACCTTGTCCTGGATCTCATAAGTCGCCGCCTGGGGGATGACTATGGCTTGCCCCAGCCGGTAGGGAATCGTGAGCCGGCCGGTGCTGCCGCTCAGCAGGCGACCGTCCGGATTCGGAAAAACGGCCCGGGCTGACAGGGCCCCGGTATTGCGGTCCACGACACCACTGATGCTTCCCAGCCGTCCTTCAAGTGGATAGGTGGTGCCGCCCTGCGTCTGAAGGGATACGGAAGGGAACGACGCTATCATCTTCTCCATAGAACCGAACTCTTCCATTCGGGTCATCACATCCTTTTCCGTCAGCGAGAAATACACATACATCTGGGCGTTGTCCGCTACCGTTGTAAGACCATCCTGCGTGGATGGCCCGACTAAGTCGCCCTTGCGGTAGGGGAGACTGCCTACGACGCCGTCAGAAGGGCTGGTGAGCACGGTATAAGAAAGGTTGCTCCTAGCCGACTCCCACTGGGCCTGTGCCTGTGCGAGCTGAGCCCTGGCAAGATCGAGCTGTGTCTGGGCGGAGCGAAGGTCGTATTCGGAAACTATCGCTTTTTCCCACAGACCCTTTCGGCTGTCATAGTTCAGTTGTGCGCCTTCGACGCCCGCCCGGGCGACTTCGACATTGGCCTTGGCGGCTCTCTCCTCGGCCTTGAATGTCGCCTGGTCGATTACGAACAGCACCTGCCCCTTCCGGACACGTTGACCTTCCTTGATCCGGATCTCCGACAGATATCCCTCCACCCGGGGAATGATCCTGATGCTCTGCCGCCCCTCGATGGAAGCGGGGTAGGTCTGTTCCAGCGTGATGTCCGCTCGCTTTACGGTCATCGTTTCGTAATTCCCCGCCATTTCACCTTCTCCTTTATCGGGATGCCCGCAGGCGACAAGAGACAGCAGCAGCCACGCGAGATAGAGACTCTTTTTCATATACATTCGGCAATAAACAATGGCAAAGCTATCCGCTCACGCGCGTATATGAAACAGGAAAGGTGATAAGACGGTCAAAATGGCAGCTGAAACAGAAAATTGCGCCTATGAATTATGGTTTTGAAGCAGTATTTCAGCCTTTCGTGTGTTTAATAAGAAAACGAAAAAAATGAAGATTCTGAAGACAATGATTTGCGCGGCGCTGCTGGTGGCGGGGCTGAGCGGTTGTGAGAAATTCGACGTGAACAAGCTGGAAGGAACCTGGTCTGAGCAGTATGATCCGACGGTGTTTGCGATGGATGGTTCGGTGACGTACACTTTTGATGGGAACGGCCATTATCAGCTCCATGTTTATGCCCTGGGCTGTGAATCGCAGCACTACACCGGCACGTATGCCATCGACTTGATAAGCAAAGGCACTATTACCATCAATCCTGCGATGTCCGACTACAGCAATGTCACCTACAAGCTTGTGAAGCTGACATCCAAAGAAATGGAATGGCAGCGGGAGGGGACAACGTACTCCGTGGGCACGTGGGGGTCTGATTACCGGCACTTCGTGAAAAGCAAGTAGGTCATCCTACGAGTTTTTTGTACCTTTGCATGTTATATGCGGGCCTGGAATTAAAAGCAATGAATAAAGGTACGATCATCCGCAATGAGCGGCAATCAGATTATTTTGAAGTCGAAAACCTCGTAAGGGAGTCTTTCTGGAATGTTTACCGCCCGGGGTGTACCGAGCATTATGTGCTCCGCTGTTACCGGGACAATCCGGATTTCATCCCGGAACTGGATTTTGTGATGGAAGAGGAGGGACGTTTGATCGGCCAGGTCATGTTTTCAAAGGCCGAACTGCTTTTGCCCGATGGTACATCGGTGCCCTCCTGGACTTTCGGCCCCATCGGCATCCATCCCGACTATAAGCGCAAGGGCTACGGACTCAGACTGTTGAATTATGCCTTGGGGAAGGCCCGTGAAATGGGTGTAGGATTCCTTTGTATGGAAGGGAACATCGCGTTTTACAAGCATGCCGGATTTGAACTGGCCAGCCAGTATGGGATTCACTACCACGATATGCCTTCGGACGAAGAAGTCCCTTTCTTCCTGGCGCAGGAACTGATTCCCGGCTGGCTAAGGGCCAACGGTGTAGAAAAGGCGACCTATTGTCCTCCCAAGGGATATTTTGTCGCCGGCGAGAATCCGGAGGCATTTCAACAGTACGAGGACGGCTTCCCTCCGAAAGAAAAGCTGCGTCTTCCCGGGCAGCTGACCTACGATGGCGTTATGGAGACAAGCCGGATCATCCTACGCCCCTGGAGGGACAGCGATGCTCCAGTGCTGTACAAGTGGGCATCGGATCCGGATGTGGGCCCCCGTGCAGGATGGGCGCCGCATCAGTCTGTCGAAGAGAGTCTGGAGGTTATCAGAACTGTCTTTTGCGACGCCACGAATACGTGGGCGATTGAACTCAAGGAAATAGGCGAAGCCATCGGCGCAATGGGCTATGGTCCATCCTGCGATTGCAAGCTTCCTGCACGTGGCGGGGAACCGCTTATCGGTTACTGGATTGCAAAACCCTATTGGAACAAAGGAATCTGTACGGAAGCGCTTGGATTGATGATTGAACACATCCGCTACCTCACCGACATCAAATCCCTCATAAGCGGCCATTTCGCGGACAACCCTGCCAGTGGCCGCGTCATGGAAAAGTGCGGTTTCATCCCCACCGGTGAAACCGTCATTGATGAAACCCAGTATCAGGGCAGAGACCATCCCATCCGTGTGCTTCGCCTGGAACTTAGATAAATCGGGATGATTATCTCAGACGTTGCTTTCATTCAGCCGGCGTTCGATTTTGTTCAGCGTGTCGAAGAACCTTTTCGTGGCGATGGGAGCTCCCATAAAGAGTACGCCTACGGTGTTCCAGCCGAACATATGCCACCACGAAGTATAAGGTCCCTCGATTCCCATCTCCATTGCCTTGGCCTTCAGCTCCTCTGCTATTCTCGCCATCCAGACGAGAGGATAAATGAAAAGGGTAGGGATGCCCAATAGGTACGCGACCCAGTATCGTTGAGTCCGTCGCTCGACGATATAGTCCAACTCATCCTGCAGCCCGCTCAGCGGCATGTAGAACAGGAAGAACAGTCCGGCCGTGCAGAAATCGATGAGGCCAAACCAGAATCCGGGGCGGTTGGTGTTCTTGAATCTCATTCGGTCACTAAGAAGACGTCGTTTTCCGTCCCCACCCTTCATAGACTTATTTTGCGGGTTCCCACTTGCAGCGGACGGGAGAGACGATGGCGCCTTCTTTTTTCAATTCTGCAAAGACTTTGTCGACATCCTTGCGATCCAGACCGGTGATTTCTGCAATCTTACCGGCGTTCACGGGCGCGCCGAATTCGCGCATGGCTTTCAATACTTGCTCTTTCATAATTCTATGTGATTTAAATGTGAATAATATTGTCGCTTCTGATGCCTCGATTGGACAATTACAAAGATAAACCTTTTCACGAAAGAACAAACGAGCAGGCAAAAAATATTCGGGCAAAAGAGAATAAAGCCAGTTTTCAGGCCCCTGAGACGTGTCAAGTATGGACAAGCAGTCTGTCTTTTTCCTTCAACCAGAAAACTTCTTAAAACTCAATAGTGAGATTCCGCAAAGAGCTGACTCTCAGTCGAGGAAGTTTGAAAACTATGAAACATTGATGCGGAAACCTTGTTTTTCAAGGTTATTTTTCCCTTTCACTGCATTGCGATTATCAGGGCTGAAAGGCTCTTGATATTGCCAACTTCTGGCTACAAGACACGCCAATTACCGCCCTTATCAGGCCCGTCTCGCTGAATGATACCATCTGCCTTCAGTCTTGCAAGATGCTTTTCGATAGCTTTAGGTGTGACCCCTATGATTTCAGCGAGTTTCCGCGCAGAATAGTCGGGATGTTCCTTGAGGATCTGGATAATCCTCTCCCTACTAATTGCTTTTTCTCCCTACTTTTTTATGGTTTTTCTTACTACTTTCTTGTTGCACATATTCATTTGTAAGCGTATGGCATTGGATGTGACTAGGTCATCAATATATCGGGTTGAAGGGAAAAAACTGTTCAATCTCCCAGGCAGACTGTGGTCCTATTGGAGCCATTCCTTCTATCCAATCAGCGATGCTCATGGTTTCACGCATTTATTCTATTCGCTAGCAAAGTCATTCTCATACTTGCATTTTTGCCTTGAGTCTCTGACGAGCTTTGGTGACGGAGGTGGGGGAGATCCCCAGCAGGACTGCCTGCTCGGCTACGGAGAATTTCAGGTGCGAGAGGATATAGGCGCGGATATCGCCTTTTGTGAGGTCGGGATGCGTTTCCCGGAGAGATTCAGGGGTAAGGTTGAAGGAATTCCGGAGCATCCGTTCCAATTCGGCCCACTCTTCATCCTGGATATAGCGGGGACAGGCACGGAGCTCCTGCAGCAGTTGATTCTGCCCCATAAGTGCATGCATCAGCACATAGGTATCAACTTCGCCGCCGGGGCCCTCACCGGCATTCGGGACGAACCCTTCCCGCTCGTCCCCCCCTGCGCGGATGACCATCAGGAATGCCCTGACATTCTTGCCAAGGATTTCACTTACCTGCGGGATGGTGAGCGGACTTCTGCCGCTTGTGCAGGTTGATGCAAGACCGAGAGCTACCAGAATGAGTTGATAATAAAGCATTTCTGCATCGTTTCTTTGCAGGCCGAATGTATCCGATATTGCAGAGAGACTCTCCTCCTTGAAGCCGACGTAAGAATCGATGTAGTCCTTGTATGAAGCGGGCTGCGTTTGTGCTTCCATAATCAGGGAGAATAGTTGCGGCTCGTCCATGGCGAACCAGATAAAGGCCATGCCAAAGCCTTTGAATGGAGGATTGAGCGCAAAACCGTCGCCCACACGCTTCCGGAACAGTTTCCGGGCTTCCACTCGGGTGGCGTCCCGGACTCCCTGGATGGAGCCGAATGCAGAAAAGATGGCGTTGGCGCCGCAGTCAAGGCGCGTGCAGAGGCCGCGGGCCGTAAGGGCCGAAGGACCTCCGGAGCGCAATAGGTCAATGGCCGCGGAAAGGATCCTTTCTTTTGTGACAGTAACCGGTCTTGCCATAATCGATGTTCCGTTTCAGTTTAGTACAAAAGTAAGCAAAGGAGCGTGAATGTCCAATCGGATTGCGGGAATAATGCGCAATTGTCCATATCATTGTCCATATCAGTTTTTTATTTCGGAACGAAGTATACGCTAACTTTGAAGTCGAAATAATATGGACAAAAGTTTTATATGGAACAGTATTGTCAAAGCTGCGGAATGCCGCTCACAGAGGAAGTCCTCGGCACCAATGCCGACGGAAGTAAGAATGAAGAATACTGCATGTTCTGCTTTCGAGAAGGCAAGTTCCTGCAGGACTGCACGATGGACGAAATGATCGAGCACTGCGCCCAGTTCGTGGACGAGGTGAACAAAGGGCTGCCGCAGCCCATCACGAAAGAGGAATACATCGGTCAGATGAAGATGTACTTTCCGCGTCTGAAGCGTTGGCGCAAGGAATTGACTGTCTCAGATGCGGTGCCAGAGAATCCCGCTTTAGCCGGGGTAAAGGAACTCATCGGCAAAATGGCCGACACACTGCCCATTTCCTTCATTTCATCAGTGGACGAGGAAGGTTATCCCTGCACCAAGGCGATGCTGTCGCCGCGCGTCCGCGAGGGCATCAAAGTGTTCTATTTCACTACCAATACCTTCTCCCTGCGTGTTGCCCACTATAAGGCCAACCCCAAGGCCAGCATCTACTTCTGCGACGCTGAGGGCTTCAAGGGCATGATGCTGCGCGGTACGATGGAAGTACTTACAGATGCCGCCTCGAAAGAGATGATTTGGCGCGATGGCGACACAGAGTACTATCCAGGCGGCGTCACCGATCCTAATTACTGCGTGTTGAAGTTCACTGCTACCGATGGCCGTTTCTACAGCGATTTCTATCCCCGCAGTTTTGTGATAGAGTGAGTGCTCGTGTAGCCGACATCGTATTCGTGGCCTGCTGCGCCACCCGCTTGTTGCCGGTGCTGGAGATTCCGATTGCTATCGTGGCAGCGATGGCCACGTTTGCCGCCGTGCAGGAGGGGCATTTTATCAGAACGAAGCAGGTTTTTTAACTTTTCTCTTGACTCGTACCCTACGGCACGTATTATCTTTGCCGGCGAATAACAAAAGTGCACGAATTGTTATGGGTAAAAACAAGTTGAAAATCGGGGAGTTTTCCCGCCTGGGCAGAGTGACCGTGAGGGCGCTCAGGCATTACGAGGAGATTG
>JAEEGG010002525.1_pt1 | contig 47002 bp, 41 predicted proteins | sample 9134161 | NCBI WGS metagenome assembly JAEEGG01 (sample SAMN16246543, study PRJNA631951) | gut metagenome | biome: gut microbiome; feature: rumen; material: CR-attached | host: Bos | place: Iran: Karaj | collected 2018-10
TACAAACCGAAAACGACGCAAGGTCAATGGGAGCACGTTTCCGTCAGGATTTGAATCTGGGCATCGACTGTATTTCAACCCCCATTGAGGTACTGGAAAGCAATGGCATAAAGGTCATTGAGATTGAAACAGACACCAAGTTCGACGGCAGTTGCGTGAAGAATTTGGGGCTGCCTGTGATTGTGTTGAACAAGAATCTCATTTCAGAGCGCCGAAGATTGACCCTTTTCCACGAGCTGGCACATCTGATACTGACTTTTGATGAAAGTGCCGATGTGGAGAGGCTGTGCAACGTGTTTGCTAATGAAGTGCTACTGCCTTCGGCGGTGCTAAAATCGTTACTAGGTGAACATCGAAAAAACCTTTCGTGGAAAGAGCTAAAACTCATACAGAATGGCTTTGGCATTTCTGTGGATGCCATATTAGTGAAAGCCAAACAAATAGGCATTATCTCCGAAAGCACCCATCGCGCATTGTGTATCGAGATGAATCGCAACTCCGAACTAAAGCGGCGCGTCCAAGAAAGCGCCTATCCAAAGGAACTGTCATCGCGCTTTGAACGACTGGTTTACAAAGCGCTGGCAGATAGTATGATTTCCGTCTCGAAAGCTGCAAGTTTGCTTGATAGTTCAATCGACAAGGTAAACGCTCAAACAACCCTTTCGTGACATGGAGATCGTTGTTAGTGACACTCAGATTCTTATTGACATGGATTCTGCAGGAATCCTTGAATTGGCGGCCATGTCGGCAATTCATTTCCACACGGTGGACTTGGTGATGGCGGAATTACATCGATCGTCATTCACCCACCCTAATATCGACCAGATGGTGGAAAATGGTGATTTGGAAGTGTTTTCGTTCAATGGAAAAGATGCCTTAAGCCTATTCTCTTTCTACAGCAAGTTCGCTGGCAAAACCAACTTGACAATCACAGACTGTGCGGTACTGAAATACGCCAAAGACAACAACTACCGTATGCTCACTGGCGACCGCAAGCTACGTAATCACGCTGAAGACGAGGGCGTAATGGTATCTGGCATCCTCTATCTCGCCGAGCATTTTGTCGATGAAGGCTTATTAACAGGCAATGAGATGGCGCTGCGGTTAGAGCGCCTCATGAATATTAATCCAAGGTTGCCCAAAGCTATTTTCACGGATTGGATCAAGAAGTTCCGTAATATATAACAGGAAACTATTTGTTCAAGAATTTGAGAATTTTGGGAAATCCAGCATTCAAAAATTTGAGAATTTTGGGAAATTGGGGCGAAAAAAATTTGAGGAAAAGAAAAAACCAGTATTGGGGGATATCTCTACGAAAACATTGTGGCACAGATGCTGGTCTGTTCCGGCAACAAGATGTTTTACCATACCTGGCCCACGGAAAGTGGAAATACTGCAACAGGCCGTCGTAGTTTTTGATGATGCTTCCTATTTAAGATAAACACTCCAAATTCTTGATCACAATCCCTAATCTTAACCGGAACGCCTCCTCGGTAGCAAAGCCGATGTGGGGCAGCATCACCAGGTTGGGTGCGTCAAACAAGGGATTGTCCTGTTTCAAGGGTGGCTCGGTGCCATACACATCGGTGGCAGCACCGGCAATCCAACCCGATTGCAACGCATCGGCGAGCGCTTGCTCGTTGACGACCGGCCCGCGTGCAGTATTAATAAGGATGGCTGTGGGTTTCATCAACTTCAAGTCGGAGGCAGTGATGAAGTCGCGGGTCTCGTTGTTCAAGGCGATGTGCAGGGTGACGATATCGGATTCCTTCAAGAGTGTTTCTTTATCGACGAATGTCACGCCTTCCACGGTTTTCGGAGTGCGGTTCCAAGCCAGCACCTTGCAGCCAAAGGCATTGAGGAGCTTGGCTACCCGTTGGCCGATGTTGCCCATGCCGATGATGCCGACGGTCTTACCGCCGATCTCACGGCCCGGCATGATGCCCTTACGCTGGCACTCGCGGGTGATGCGGTCGTTCTCCAGCACCTTGCGATACACGTCGATCATCATGGCGATGGCCAGTTCTGCCACAGCCTCTGTGGAATAACCGGCCGCATTTTTCACGATGATGCCGCGACGCTGACATTCTTCCATATCGATATGGTCCAGGCCAGTGAAAGCGATGGAGAGCATCTTCAACTTGGGACAGGCGTCAAGAAAGTTCTTCCGCAAAGGGATGTTGCTTTCGATGACCACCTCCGCATCCTGGGCACGGCGGATCAGCTCGTCGAGGTTTTCGTTACGGTCGGGATAGATCACGACTTCGTGGCCTTGCTTTCTCAGATCAGCACAGGCTTCTTCAATGATATTGGTTTTGAGACCAAGGGGTTCGAGAAAGACGATTTTCATTTCTGTGATGGATTAGTTCCGCAAAGATAGTATTTTTATTTAAAACACCAGTGATTACGTCATTGCGAGGCCTTTGGCCGAAGCAATCCAACCTGAACTGTCACAGCTATTTTGAGTCAGGTTGGGTTGCCACGTCCCGCTTCGCTACGCTCGCGGTCCTCGCAATGACGCAAAGCGTGGCTATTCCGCGAACCAGGTCTTGAATTCCCCTACCCTCGCCTTGCTGACGATGATTTTCTCCGGGACGGGGACGGTGAGGTTGACGGCGAGCTTGTTGCCGAACCACACCGAGAGGTCCTTGACGGCGGCACGGGAGATGATGAACTGACGGTTAGCGCGGAAGAACTGCTCCGGGTCAAGCTGCGCCATGATGTCGTCCAACGTCTGGTTGAGGTAATAGGTATGCCCATCCATGGCGATCGCCTTCACCGTCTTGGTATCGATATAAATATAGGCGATGTTGCTGGTAGCCAATGGGATGAGTTTATCCCGTTCGGGAATCAAAAAGCAAGTCTTGTATTTCTTCTTAGCCGCACCCATCTGCGCCAGCAGTCCTTCCAACGAAACCTTTTCCTGCTCTTTGGCCGCAGCGGTAAGATGCTGAAACTTATTCAATGCCCGTCCCAAATCGGCCTTATTGATTGGCTTCAGGAGGTAGTCGATGCTGTTGACCTCGAAGGCCTTCAAAGCGTATTCGTCGTAGGCAGTGGTGAAGATGATCGGGCAGGTGATCTCCACCTTGTCGAAGATGGCGAACGAAGAGCCGTCGGCCAGATGGATGTCCATGAAAACCAAATCCGGATGCGGCTGCTCCTCAAACCATTCGACACTCTCCTCAATGGTTTCGAGGATGGTAACAATCTCAATATCAGGGTCAATCTCCTGAATCAGCGACTGAAGTGCCTGTGCGGCAACACTTTCGTCTTCGATGATGATGGCTTTCATGGTGTTATGCATTAGGTTCAACAAGCGGCAGCACCACCTCGAAGGTGGTCCCGTCGTTGACAATTTCCACGTTTCTGTTCCACTTCAACTGATAGCGTTCCGTGAGGTTCGCCAGTCCGATGCCATTGCCCGCTTCCACCGTGATCTTGGGTTGGATGGGATTCGACACCTTCAAACAAGGCTCCTCGGTGGTCACGATGCTCACTTGCAGCGGTTGTTTTCCGCTGATGACATTGTGCTTGATGGCATTCTCCACCAGTCCTTGCACTGAAAGCGGAAGTACCTGGTAATCATGATATTTCGGATCGATTTTGAAATCAAAATGCAGGTTGTCGCCATAACGGATCTGCATCAGGCTGCAATAGGCCTGCACACCTTGAAGCTCCTGTTCCAAGGTGACCACCTCCTTGTTTTGCAGTGTGGCCCGAAGCACCAGGGAGAGCTCTTGTACATAACGCTGCGCCCGCTCGGCATCGGTTCCGATGAGCGACTGCAGGGTGTTCAGGGAGTTGAACATGAAATGGGGATCCATCTGACTCTTCAAGGCCTCGTAGTGGGTGATGACGTTTTTTGCCCGCAAGGCTTCGTTTTCCACCGCAATGTTGTTTCTTTCGTACAAGGTATGCAGCAACTTGGTGACCAGCAGGACCACCACCATGAACGAGAAGTCGCGCATCAGTCCGTTTCGGATGAAACGCGCCATGATATCCGGACGGAGATCGCCAGGCTGGATCAGTTCCGGCACCAAGGTGAAGGACAGACTCAGCACCGTGGTGATCAGCACCGAACCGAAAATCAGGAAGAACACCCGCATCCCCTTTTTCTTGAAATCCACGCTGAAGATCCTACGGTTATAAAGGAACAGCAGGAAGACCAGCACGAAATTGCAGGCAGTGAACAGCAGGATTCTCCAGATATGGAAATGTCTTTGCGGATCTTGCTTGATCTCCGGGAAGAAAAGGGTGTTCCCAAAGAAGGCGGAGATGGTGAAGAGGACATGGAAGCCCACGCTGATGCCCAAGGAGAGCAACAGGATCGTCTTCAACGACAGAAACTCAGGTTTGTTTTTTCGCTTGATCATGATGCAAAGTTAAACAAACCTGAGTTTCTGTCATAAAACAACTGGATGAAATGGGGAAAATGGCCGTTGAAACGTTGTTTGCAGCCGCTCACCCTGGGGCGTTATTCCACCACCACCAGATAATAGTTCTTTTTGCCTTTCTGCACGAGGATGTACTTGCCGTCGATGAGGTCGCCAGCATTCATCACCTTATCGAGCGTGACCTTGTCCTTGTTGACGCTCACGCCGTTGCCCTGCACCATCTTGCGGGCCTCGCCCTTGGAGGGGAAAATCTGCGTGTTGACCGCCAGGAAATCGACGATCGGGATGCCGACTTCGAGATCGGCACGGCTGACATGCTCCTGAGGGACGCCTTCGAAGATATCGAGGAAGGTCTGCTCATCGAGCTTCACCAGGGCATCCTTAGTGGCTTTGCCGAAGAGGATGTTGGAGGCTTCGATGGCAGCGTCAAGGGCTTCCTGCGAGTGGACCATCACGGTGACTTCTTCGGCCAGACGCTTCTGCAACACGCGGCGACCCGGATCCTGCTGGTGCTCGGCGATCAAGGCGTCGATGGTCTCTTTGTCGAGGGAAGTGAAGATCTTGATGTACTTCTCGGCATCTTCGTCGCTGACGTTGAGCCAGAACTGGTAGAACTTGTAAGGCGTGGTACGTTTCGGGTCGAGCCAGATGTTGCCGCTCTCGGTCTTGCCGAACTTCTTGCCGTCGGCTTTGGTGATCAAGGGACAGGTCAGGGCGAAGGCCTCGTTCTCGAAGCCCAGGGTGCGGCGGATGAGCTCCGTTCCCGTGGTGATGTTGCCCCACTGGTCGTTGCCACCCAGCTGCAGCTTGCAGTTCTTGTGCTGGTAGAGCCAGAGGAAGTCGTAGCCTTGCAGGAGCTGGTAGGTGAACTCGGTGAAGCTCAGGCCATCGCGTGCGGTGCCGTTGAGGCGTTGCTGCACGCTGTCCTTGGCCATCATGTAGTTCACGGTGATGTGCTTGCCCACCTCACGGGCGAAGTCGAGGAAGGTGAAGTCCTTCATCCAGTCGTAGTTGTTCACCATCTCGGCGGCGTTGGGGGCCGTAGACTCGAAATCGAGGAACTTGGCCACCTGTTTCTTGATGCACTCTTGGTTGTGCCTTAACGTCTCTTCGTTGAGCAGGTTGCGTTCCTGGCTCTTGCCCGAGGGGTCGCCGATCATGCCGGTGGCGCCGCCCACGAGGATGATGGGCTTGTGGCCGCAGCGTTGCAGGTGGCGCAGCATCATGATGCCGCAGAGGTGACCGATATGGAGTGAGTCGGCAGTCGGGTCGGTGCCCAGGTAGGCCGTCACCATTTCTTTCTGGAGGAGTTCTTCCGTGCCTGGCATCATCTGAGCCAGCATTCCGCGCCAGCGGAGTTCTTCAACAAAATTCTTCATCGGATGCTAGATTAATTTGGGCGCAAAAATAAGAAATTATTTTTTGTCGTTCCAAGTGGTGGAAAAGATATTGGGATTGACGACGAGCATCAGGTAGGCCCAGTGGAGGCGTTGGCCGTCGGAGACGCGCTTCAGGTACTGCATGGTCTCGGTGCCATGCAAGTAGGAGTAGCCGGCTTCCACGGTAAAGTATTTGGTAACGGCGTAATTGGCCGACAGTTCAATTTCCTGTCCCAACGTTTTGTCCACGTCAGGCAAGGTGGTTGCCATGGCCAGGTAATGCACTGAGGCGTCGAGGGTCAGTTCCTTGACCGGCCGGTACTTGCCGCCGAGATAGGCATTCTGCAGACCCGGGGTGAACCCATTGACGTAGGTGCTCATGTAGAAGAAGTCCATGGCGCCGTAGAACTGATGATGGGAGCCGTAAATCGGGTTGAAGCCCCGGATTTTGTCGTGATAGACCATCCCAACGCCTCCTTCGGGCGGCACTGCGAAATAGCGGTCGCCGCTCAGGTAGTCATAGCCGGCATAGATCGAATAGCTGTCGTTGGGTTTGACTTCCGTTTTCACGCTGCCCATGAAGGCGTCCAAGGGAAGGCCGTGCTCTTCGCGTCCCATCTGGTAGTAGAAGGAGCCTTCGGCCGACCAGTGTTTGGGCTTGTAGGAGAGGTAGGTGCCAGCCACCTGTTGGAAGAACGTTTGGGGATCGATCGGTTCATCTTCGTCCTTTTGCATCCCGATGTTCATGAACAGCAAGGAGGCGCCAAACGGCGACTGGGAGGTGTTGAAGTGATACCACAGCGTCTGCATCGACTTATAGGGCTGGTTGCCGCCGGTGTAATAGGTGTTGCCGTTCATGTTGTCGGGGTTCTGGTTATAGGCCAGGAGCAGGTGTACTTTATGTTGCTTGCTTTCGTAGCCCATCCGCAGCACATCGTGGGTGGGGGCGGTCACCGACCAGTCGTTGGTGCCGATGATACGCTCGTCGTCGTAGGCAAGCATCTGTCGGCCGAGCTGGGCGAACCAGCCTTTCTCGGATTTCATCTTGACCCAGGCCTCGTTGAGGCTGAACGAGCCTCCGGCCATGCCCCAAGTGCCAGCTTGTTGCAACGAAACCTTCGCCTCCAGCCAAGAGCGGCTATAGTTGGCCGTCAGGCGGTAACGGCCCAGCACGAAATGCGACAGGCCTTCCAGGGTCTCGTCTTCCTCGCGGAACTCGCCATAGCGCAACTCGCCGCGTTCGAGGACGTTGAAGTTCAGAGTGAATTGGTTGTCGGCTTCCTGGGCATGAAGCTTCAGGGAAGGAAGCATCAAAAAGGACAATCCGATGAGGAAAACAGTTTTAAGGAGACAGTTTTTCATAGCATGATCAAAGATTCGTTATAGATTCGTTATGGATTCCAATGACTTAATCGGCACCGCATGTTCTCCAGGACGTTTCCGCCAAAGAGCCACGAGTCGGCGAAGTGGAGGTTGCCCTTCGGGAACATCGCCTCGTAGGCAGGGATGAAGACCATCTCGGGATCGAGGTCGGGACAGACGGTGGTATGCTCATACAAGAAGGTCCTGGTCGGGCAAGGAACGATCAACACGCTGTCGCGGGCATCGTTGTATTTGGCCATGCCAAGATGGAAGTCAGCAGGAACCGTGTCGGTTGCCATCGACCAAGTGGTGGGATTGACGCCGACCACATCGCCTTTCGACACCATGCCGATCGCCGACGTATCCGTCACCGAGTTGAAGATGACCAAGCCCGGCATCAAGCTGTCCGTGGCGGGCTTTAGGGCTTCGGGATAGGCGGCCAATTCCTCCGCTGTGACATGATAGCCGATGCAATAGGCGGCCACCATCTGTTTTCGCTGCGCGTCGGTCATGCCATGCTTCAGCAATTCGATGAGCATCTGCGAGCCTTGGCTGTGGCCCATCAGGAAGAAGGGACGACCCTGGTTGAAATGGGCCATGTAATACTGGAAGGCGTCGTTGACATCGGCAGCGGCAAACTGGGCCAGCTTCGCCAGGGTGTCGGCCGGCTGCTGGTACGCCTCGAAGATCATCTGACGGTAATAGGGCGCATAGAAATTGTACTCGCCATAAAGCATCTTGTTGAACCGCTGGTTGCCGTTGGCTTCCTCCCGCACTTCGGGCAAGGTGATGTCGGCAAACCAAGAGGCGTCGTTGTCGGCAAAAGCGATGGTGCTTACGGTGGGATAGACATAGAAGAGGTCGGCTGGCTTCTCAGGCCGCTCCCCTGGCTCCGCTCCAAAGGGAGCGGAGAAGTGGCCACGTGCGTACCAGTAGGTGGTGTCGGAATAATCGATGGCCTCCCGTTTGTTTGTGCTTTTCGGCTGACAAGCGATAAGAGCGAGAAGAAGCAAAACCGAATGAAGGATGCTCCCTCTTGTATAGGACCTTGGAGTTATCATGGGATTAAATGAGATTGCTGAAGCAAATATACAAAAAAAGCCGGAATCTCTTCCAGCCTTTTTGAGATTCACAAAAAGAATCCGCTACTTCTTGAACTCCTTGTTCAGCAATCGAAGCATGATTCTTTCTTTGTCTGTCAGTGAATAACTGCGTCTTTTTGCTTTACTCGTCAACGACCTCCAAAGATTTTGGCGCTCGGCAGGGCTCTTCTCGGCCAATAGTTGCTCGACTTGTGCTTCCAGCGCATTATCTTGTTTAGCCTTAACTCTGCCATTACCAAGGGCAGGGCGATAAACTCCAAATTCTTCATTCAACAAATCAAGCATACATTGGTCCAATGTTGTGCGCAATTCTGGTGATACTTTACTCAGTTTCTCCCATTTTACCTTGCGTTCTTCTTTGGTCATGGTGGATAGAATCCCCCTGGCCTTTTCAAGGTTTGGATTTGAATGAGAAGATACTGCTTCTCTTGGATGAGATGATACTGTTTTTTTTGGTTTTTCTGCTTGAGCGATAGCCGTTTGAATGGTGATTACATTAATGGCAAAGAAAGCCAAAACACCGAGTAAGATAGCTTTTTTCATCATGCTAAGTTTTTATGGTTAGTATTTGATTGGATTTTACAACAAGGTTCAAAATTACAATTAATATACCAGATATGACGAAATGAAAAGAAAAAAATGAAACAGGGAAGGATAAAAAACGAGAATTGTTTTCGTACCTCGTAAATATTTCGCATCTTTGCACAAATTATGCGCCGCCATATGAAACACCTCTATTTCCTCCTCATCGTTTCCCTGCTTGTGTTGGTCTCCTGCGGAGAAAAACCGACGACAAAGCAAGACAAGACTCCGAAAAGCATCCCCCAACGTGAAGGCATCCAATGGGGAGCCATCCACTACGGAACACTCAATGAATATGGTGAAACCGACGAGGCCACCCTCCTCTACACCACCGCCGACGGGACCCTCGATTCCGTGGCCTTCGTACTTTCCTATCCCATGGAACCCGTCTTTTTCCCAGAGAATGGAGGCGGAAGGATCGAAGAAGAGGACATCAATTTCGACGGAACGCCGGATCTGCAGATCTGCCTGGGTGTATGGGACGGTTATGGGAACGTCTCCTACGAAGGTTATGTATGGGACAAGGAACAAGGCGTTTTTGTCAATGTCCCCAACTACAGCAACATCTTCAATCCATGGATCGTTGACCAAAGCATCACCAGCAACTACCGCGAGTGGATGGACGGTGTGCAATACCGAACCTACGAGAAATACGAGTGGGTTGACGGAGAACTGGTGAAGACCGACGAATGGTCGGACGAATTTGATCCTAATGAAGAATAAAGAAGTCAGAAGTCAGAATAAATTGAATCTTTAAATCTTTAAATATCAAATCTTTAAATTAATGAAAAGAGACGAGAAAATCTTTGATCTGATTCGCCAAGAGAAAGAGCGTCAGATGCACGGAATCGAGCTCATCGCTTCGGAAAACTTTGTCAGCGAGCAAGTGCTGGAAGCCATGGGTTCTGTCATGACCAACAAATACGCCGAGGGTTATCCCGGAAAGCGTTATTACGGCGGTTGCCAAATCGTTGACCAAAGCGAGCAGCTGGCCATCGACCGCGCTTGCGAGCTGTTCGATGCCAACTTCGCCAACGTGCAGCCTCACTCAGGCGCCCAAGCCAACATGGCTGTGATGCAGGCCATCCTGCAACCCGGTGACACCTTCATGGGCCTCGACCTGTCGCACGGCGGCCACCTCTCCCACGGCAGCCCGGTGAACGCCTCCGGTATGCTCTACAAGCCCGTGGCCTACCACGTCAGCAAGGAGACCGGTCGCGTCGATTACGACGAGATGGAGAAGATCGCCCTCGAGTGCAAGCCGAAACTCATCGTGGCCGGCGCTTCTGCCTACAGCCGCGACTGGGACTATGCCCGCATGCGTGACATCGCCGACCAAGTCGGTGCCATCCTGATGGCCGACATCAGCCACCCCGCCGGTCTGATCGCCAAGGGCATCCTCAACGATCCTTTGGACTACTGCCACATCGTGACCACCACCACCCACAAGACCCTCCGTGGTCCCCGCGGCGGCATGATCCTCATGGGCGAAGACTTCCCGGATCCGCAAGGCCGTACCACCCCGAAGGGTGAGGTGAAGATGATGAGCGCCCTGCTCAACAGCGCCGTATTCCCAGGCATCCAAGGCGGACCGTTGGAGCATGTCATCGCCGCCAAGGCTGTGGCCTTCGGCGAGGCCCTCACCGACGAGTACTTCGAGTACATCCTCCAGGTGAAGAAGAACGCTGCCGTCATGGCCCAGGCCTTCATCGACAAGGGCTACCAGGTCATCAGCGGCGGTACTGACAACCACTCCATGCTGATCGACCTCCGCGGCAAGTTCCCGGAGATCACCGGTAAGATGGTGGAGAACACCCTCGTGCTGGCCGACATCACCGTCAACAAGAACATGGTGCCGTTCGACAGCCGTTCGCCGTTCCTCACCTCCGGTCTGCGTGTCGGCACACCTGCCATCACCACCCGCGGCCTGAAGGAAGACAAGATGCCTTTGATCGTCGAGATGATCGACGACGTCATCAGCGCCATCGACCCGGTCGCCAAGACCGCTCCCGACGCCAAGATCAACGCCGTCAAGGCCGAGGTCAACAAGATGATGAAGGACTATCCGCTCTTCGCTTGGTAAGCCAACAACACGAAACGCCCGGTTCTTTTGAATCGGGCGTTTCTTTTAAAAAAACAAATAGCATGAAAATCGTCAACTTCGCCGATAGCAACAGCGTCCTCAACCAATATGTGGCCGAGCTGAGGGATGTCCGCGTCCAACACGACCGCAACACCTTCCGCCATAACCTCCAACGCATCGGCCAACTGATGGCCTACGAAGTCAGCAAGACCTTGGACTATTCAGAGAAAACGATCCAGACACCCTTGGCCCTGGCCAAAGCCAACACCCACGACGACCAGATCGTGCTGGCCACCGTGTTCCGTGCCGGACTGCCCTTCCATCAGGGCTTCCTCGACGTGTTCGACCATGCCGGCAACGCTTTCGTCTCGGCCTACCGCTATTACATGGACGAGAAGCATGAGGAGGTGGGGATCAAGGTAGAATACCTTGCCGCACCGGACCTAACGGACAAGACCCTGATCATCGCCGACCCGATGCTGGCCACGGGAGGCAGCCTGCAGCTGGCTTACGAGGCCTTATGCACCAAAGGCATCCCCAAGCAGCTCCATCTCTGCTGCGTCATCGCCGCGCAGACCGGTGTGGACCACATCCTAAAGCTGTTCAAGCCCTTGGACAACGTCACCTTGTGGTGCGCCGCCATCGACCCCATTCTCAACGAACACAAATACATCGTCCCAGGCTTGGGCGACGCCGGGGATCTCGCCTACGGCGACAAGATTTGATTAAAAAAGTTTAACTTTCCCACGAGGACGACAAATAGCGTCGCCCTCGTTTTTTTTGTAACTTCGCAGCATGAAACAGGGTGCATGGATCGGTTTTGTTGTTGCGCTGCTGATGGCGGCTTGTTCGTCGTCCCCATCGGCTTCGGTGCGCTATGCCTCCCCCGATCCCACTTTGGCGGCCATCGACAGCCTGCTGTGGACCCATCCCGACAGCGCCTTTGCGCAGCTTCAGGCCTTTGCCGAAAGCCACGAGGTGGATAGTCTGAACAACTTCAATGGGCATTACTTCCACCTGCTACTCTCCGAGTTGCTTTATAAGAACGACTACGCCCAGACCAACCGCGACGAGTTGCTCCAAGCTGTGGACTATTATGATTCCCTTGTGGCAGAAGGCGGTTCCCGTGTCGATGCCGACATGGTGTTTTGGATGCCCGCGCCCATTACATCGATGGTGTGGGCTATTATGAGATGGATAGTGTAATTCCAGCTTGCCGCGAGTACCTTCGGGCGGTGGAACTCATGGAGGAGCACTTCGGCGAAGAGGAGCTGATGGGGAAGAAGGCGCAGTTCATGGCGTTGGCATATACCCATTTGACGGCATTGTTTTCTGACCAGTATTTGCACGAGCAGGCGATTCATTATGGGAAACAGTCGTTGTTATACTACAAAAGATATGAGGCGACATCATGGCATATATCGTGGATGTTGAATAGGATCGGTTTGCATTACGATATGATTGAGCAATTAGACAGTGCGGATTATTATTATAAAAATGCGCTGGAAACCTTGTCGGATACCAATTGCTTGAATTATCGAGATATTGTTGCTGCAAGATTGTTTTTATCTTATCGTTCAGGAGAACCACTTGGGTTATCGCTTAATCAGATGCGAAACTTACTAACCAAGGCAACGGGAACGACAGAACGACTCTCCCGTTATTTATCTATAGGAGAGATTTATTTTCAAGAAAAACAATGGGATTCCGCAAGTTATTACCTAAAAGCCGTGTATGATTCCACCTCCAGCACTGATATAAAGATATGGTCGGCCAAACATCTCTCTGAAATATACAAACATGAAAGCGACTCTTTGTCCTTCAATGTAGACAAATATCTGGCACAACAGGCATGTGTTGGCGACGAAAGGGCAACGCTTCATTCTTCACTTTTGACACTTTGCCAAGACCATGAATTGAAATTGCTGGAAATCCAGAAAAGGAAACGGATCGAAAAACAATGGAAATGGGTCATACCCGTTTTGGCTTTTGTTGTTTTGTCGTTTGGTTTTATTGCTGTTTTATGGGGAAGATCCCATGGAAAACAAGGTTTTTTGAAAGAACCAATTTGTAAAGAAATTCTATTGTTGGTCAGCCAGAATAGCTTCAAGGCAAAAATAGACTATAGAATCTATGAATCGTGTGCTCTCAGCCAAGGCCAGTTATTGGAACTGCGAGTTGCTGCAGACCAGCATTTTGATCAGATTACCAAAAGGCTGCTAAATCAATACGCCGCTCTGAACAATGACGACATCAATCATTGTTGTCTATGCCTTCTTGGCCTAGAGGAAGCGGCAATTTCAGCCTTGACACAGAAATCATATACGGCAGTTTGCGATCGAAACAGGAAGCTAAAACGCCTCTTTGGTACCAATGGCGAGTTGTCGGTATATCTAAGAAATATCTGATTACCAATTATTTATTTCTGTCCGTACCATTCCGTACCATCTTTTAATTGACAAATAAGCCAATACGTGCATACTTTTGGAATGCATCATCAATTATTGTGCTTATGCGTAATACAAGTTTTAGATCATTGGCTTTTGCATTATGTGCCGTTTTGATGGCAACAAGAATTTTTGCAAATAGCTCTACTCCATTTGAAGGACATGTTCAGGTGCCCATAAAGGCATCTCAAGTCCAAGGCGCGCCCAAAACAAACTCCATCTTGGCCTCTATAAACGGCCACGTCCTCACGGTGACGTTCACCGAGAACCTCGGTGACGTCCAGATCGACATCACCACCGCCTCGGGCGGTGCGGTAAGCTACGGCCACGTCTGGACCCCCAACAGCTACATCGCCTACATCCCCAACACGGGTGACTACGTGGTCACCATCACCCTCGGGAACGGCGACGAGTACTACGGCGAGTTCGAGGTGACGGATTGATTCTATTTCTTCCCAACGCTGACGTAAACGCCGAGCGTATTCATTCCGATTCTTCGTCAAAGAATTACCCCTTTTCAACTTATATCAATGGACGACAACCAACCTATTTATCAACCCTAAAAATATAACACCATGAAAAAACTTGTACTTTCAATCTGCGTGCTGATCGGATTCGGATCGGCACTCATGGCCCAGCAGATCCCTTACTCCTTCATCGAGGCCAACAACGTGCGGGGCCGTATCCTCGGCAACGGAAGTCTCTTCCACCCCGGTGTAAACAACGAAGCGCCTTCTTGGGAGGTCCCCAAGGGCAGCGGCCTGTCAACCCTCTTCCAACAGTCCCTCTGGGTGGGCGGCCTCGAATCGGGGCAGCTGCATCTGGCCGGGCAACGCTTCGGACAGGACGGTGAGGACTATTGGTCCGGCCCGTTGCGACTTGAGGACGCCACCACCACCCCTGAGATGGTGGAGAAGTTCTCTCACGTATGGAACGTGACCAAGGCTGAAATAGAGGCCTTCATCGCCCATCACGGCGAGGCAGGCAACACCGTCCCCGACGACATCCTGACCTGGCCCGCCCACGGCGACGAGGGGTATGCCGACAACCTCGCCCCCTTCGTCGATGTCGACGGCAACGGCATCTATCAACCCGAGATGGGCGACTACCCCGACATCAAGGGCGACCAGTGCCTGTTCTTCATCTTCAACGACAGCTACCTCGACCATACCGAGTTCGGTGGCGAGAAATTGGGCATCGAGGTCCATGCCATGGTCTATGCCTACGCTACACCGCAAGACGAAGCACTCAACAACACCGTGTTCTTCGACTACAAGATCTTCAACCGCTCCGACAAGACCTATACCGACGCCTACGTCGGCCTTTGGAACGACTGGGATGTCGGCAACGGCTGGGACGACTACGTGGGCTGCGAGGTTCACCGCAGCGCCACCTTCGCCTACAACGGCAACACCGTCGATAACTACTACGGCGAGAACCCTCCCGCACAGGTGTGCAAGGTCCTGGCCGGACCCTTCATGGATCCCGACGGCATCGACAACCCCGCCTATGACGGCGACTGCGCCAGCCTCGACGGCAACGCCCAGGCCCTCAACGGAATGAACTTCGGCAACGGCGTCGTCGATGACGAACGCCTGGGCATGGCCAGCTTCATCAGCACCCTCAACGGCAGCGAAGACAACGGCGACCCCCAAAATGCCGCACAAGCCTATAACAACCTGTTGGGCTTGTGGAAGGAAGGAAACCCCATGAGCTACGGCGGCAATGGCCTTGAAGGCACCGTCGGGCCCGCCTGCCATTACCAGTATCCCGGCGACACCGACCCCTGCAATGTCGGCACCGAGGGTGTCGCTCCCAACGGTGGCTTCAACGAGGCCGGCCACTATTGGACGGAAACGGAAGCGGGTAACATCCCCAACGACCGCCGCGGCCTGACCGCCATGGGTCCCTTCACCTTCGCCGCCGACGCCATGCAGGAGATCGAGTTCTCCGTCATCACGGTCTTCGCAAACGAAAAAGCCTCCGCCTTCGAGCGCATCGGCGAATACATCGACCGGGTCGCCAACTTCTCCGGCTACCCAACGACCAGCGTGATGGAGCATGGCGAGACCAACGGCGAAAGCCTGAAGCTCTACCCGAACCCCACCCATGACCAATTCAACGTGGAAGGAACGGGACACCTGACCGTCACGAACGTGCTGGGACAACAAGTCCGCTCCATGGAAATCGATGGGATCACCCCGGTAAAACTCCCGGAAGGCATCTACTTCCTCCGTCTGGAACAGGAAAACAGCGTGAAGACCGGCAAGATCGTCGTCAGATAACAAGATGACGATTTAATAACAGCTTTTCATTGTTTACAATAATCGAGGGTGGCTGAATCACATCAGCCACCCTCGTTGCTATTTCATGGTATGGTGTTTTTATGAAAGCGTTTCCAGCACCGCCTCCACCATGTTGTAGGCGCCGTCGTAAACATCTTTCAACGAGGCATCGAGCATGAACGCCGGGGTGGTGAACACCAGCTCCTCGTTATCGGCACACACATCGCCATGCTCGGTCTGCACGTGTTCGGCACCCCAAGCCCTGACATGATTGGCGACATCGGTGCCTTCAGCGCCCAACGTGACGCAAACCCCTGGAATCAGCCGGGCCAACATCACGGGAGCGATGCACATCGCACCGATGGGTTTCTTGGCCTCATGCATCTCGAGGATGGCGCGAGTCACATCGGGTTGCACGATCATGTCGGCACCCTTGAAGGCATAGTCGCAGAGGTTCTTGGCTGCGCCGAAGCCGCCCGGGAAAAACAAGGCATCATAGTCCTCCGCCTTAAACTGCTCGATGGGCAGGATGTTGCCTCGAGCGATACGGGCCGCCTCCGTCATAATGTTGCGTTTGGCGTTGGCCACCTTGTTACCGGTGACATGGTCGATCACCTCCGCCTGCGGACGGTCGGGAGCAAAGCATTGGTATTCACATTGATGTTGGTCGATGGCGAGCAACAACGAAACGGCCTCGTTGATCTCGGCACCGTCTTTATGGCCGCAACCGGCCAGGATGACTGCAAATCTTTTCATGGCATATCTTATTTCATTTGTTCATAATCACGGGCAAGCCCCCCTTGGGAAGTCTCTTTATATAAGGAAGGAAGGTCTTTGCCGGTCTCCTTCATGGTCTCCACCACCTTATCGAACGACACCCGATGGTGGCCGTCGGTGAAGGTGGAATAGATGTTGGCATCGAGCGCACGGGCGGCGGCGTAGGCGTTGCGTTCAATGCAGGGGATCTGCACCAGCCCGCATACCGGGTCGCACGTCATGCCCAGATGGTGTTCAAGCGCCATCTCGGCGGCATACTCGATCTGCGCCGGGCTACCTCCAAAAAGCTGGTTGGCGGCCGCAGCAGCCATGGCACAAGCCACGCCCACCTCCCCTTGACAGCCCACCTCGGCGCCCGAGATGCTGGCATTGGTGCGCACGATGTCGCCCACCAGGCCTGCGGTAGCCAAGGCCCTGATGATACGGATATCAGAGAAGTCATAGCTCTTGGAGAGGTGATACAGCACGGCAGGCATCACACCGCAAGAGCCACAGGTGGGGGCGGTGACGATCTTGCCGCCCGAGGCGTTCTCCTCGGAGACGGCGAGGGCGTAGGAATAGACCAAGCCACGGCTTTGCAGGGTATGCGAGAAGCCTTTCGCCTTCACATGATACATGGCGGCCTTACGAGCCAAGTGTAGCGGCCCGGGCAACACCCCTTCCTGCTGAAGGCCGTGCTCCACGGCGGCTTTCATCACCTGCCACACCTCCATCAGGTAGTCTTCCACCTCTTTCTGCTTTTCATATTCATAGACGTATTCCCAATAGGTACGCCCATTCCGTTCACACCAGTCGAGGATATCGGTCATCTTGTTCATCGGATAGACGTCGGCAGACACATACCGCTTGCCCTCCTCGGCAAGGTCGCCCCCGCCGATGCTGAACACCGTCCACGTATCGAGGATGCGCCCGTCCTGATCCATGGCTCTGAAGAGCATGCCGTTCGGATGGAACGGAAGGACGATGTCGGGACACCACAGGATACGGGTAGGACGCTTGAGGGTGTTGAGGATGGCCACGTCGGTCATGTGGCCTTTGCCGGTGGCGGCCAGGCTTCCATAGAGGGTCACGTCGAACGCCTTGGCCTCGGGATGACGTTCGTTGAAAATCTCAGCGGCTTTCTGCGGACCCATGGTATGGCTACTGGAAGGCCCTATGCCGATTTTATAGATGTCTTTGATGGTTTTCATGATAGTAGGGTAAAAGGTCGGAATCGATGGTCCGAAAACATACAAAGATAGGGCTTTCGTGTAATAGAACCACCCGTGTTTTTAAAAAAATGAAAAAAAATTCTTTTTTTTCCTTGCAGTTCCGAAAAAAGTTGTACTTTTGCACCGCAAAACAAAGCAAGGGGGGCATTAGCTCAGTTGGCTAGAGCGCTTGCATGGCATGCAAGAGGTCATCGGTTCGACTCCGTTATGCTCCACCAGACACCGCTGAAGATTCGGCGGTGTTTTTTTATTGGTACCGGCTTCGCACGGCATAGCGTCTCACCTTCCCGTCTTTCCAGTAACAATCCACCACCTGGCCGCCTCGGGTGCAAAGGCCCTTGAAATGGCCCTCGCTCCAGAAAGGAGGCAAGGCCGGTAGCAACACCAAGGTGTCGCCATGACTTTGCAACAGCATCTCGACGATGCCGGCGGTCCCGCCCAAATTGCCATCGATCTGGAAGGGAGGATGGGCGCAGAACAGGTTGGGATAGGTGCCGGCACGATGGGTGCCATCCAATTGAATGGCAGGCTCCAACAACTGTCTCAGAAGATGATACGCATGGTTGCCATCGCCCAGGCGCGCCCAGAAACAGAGTTTCCAAGCCCGTGACCACCCTGTGCCTTCATCACCGCGACGGAGCAAGGTCTGCCGGCAGGCCTCCAGCAACGTCGGATTGTTGGAGCAGGCAAGGGACGAGCCGGGATAGAGCCCGAACAGGTGTGACACATGACGGTGATGGGGATCCACCTCACGATAGTCTTTCAGCCATTCCATCAAAGCACCCGATTCGCTGACCTGCATCGGCGGGAACTTCGACTGCGCCCTCCGGAGGCTGTCGCAAAAGGCCTCGTCACGACCCAGGATCGTCGCCGACCGACAGACGGCATCGTATAGCTCGCCGACAAGCTGCACATCCATGGTGCTGCCCATGCACACGCTGACCGGCGTGCTGTCGTTGAGGTAGAAGGCGTTCTCCGGCGAGGTGGTGGGCGCCGTCACAAGCCATCCGTGCTCGGGCTCTTCAATCATCGCATCGAGGAAGAAACGCGCCGATTCACGCATCAAAGGATAGGCCGCTTCCAGGAAAGCCGTGTCTAAGGTATATTCATAATGCCACCAGGCATGCAAGGCCAGCCACGCCCCTCCCGTGTTGGTGGCGCCCCAAGAGGGATGTTCGCCAGGCGCAGTGAAGTGCCATGGGTTGCACACGACATGGGCCACCCATCCCCTGGCGCCGTAAAACGACTGGGCGGTCTGCCGCCCCGACGCCATCAAGTCCTCCGCAAAACGAATCAGGGGAAGGTGCAGTTCCGAAAGGTTGCAGACCTCGCAGGGCCAGTGGTTCATCTCCACGTTGATGTTCAGATGATAGTCGCCGTTCCAAGGCGTCTGTATCGTGTTTGCCCACAGTCCCTGTAGGTTGGGCGGCAACAGATCCTCCCGGGTAGAGCTGATCAGCAGATAACGTCCGAAGTGGAAATAGCAGACGGGAAGCCAGGGATCGTCGTTGACGAGAAAAACCCGCCAGTGTTCCTTTACGGTGAGTGCTTGGTTTGAAGGCGTGCCGACTTGCAGTTCCACCCGGTTGAAGAGCGCACCGAAAGAGGCCAGATGATCCTCGCGCAGCCGATCATAGCCCTTCGCCATGGCCGCCTCCAGGTGTTCGTTGACATAACGCTCAGGATCTTCGCAGAAGAAGTCGGTGGCCGCACAGAAATAAACGACCGCTTCCGTATCACTGACGCTGACGGTCCGGGCCTTGGCAAAGTACCGCATCCCTTCCACACCCTCGACATGGCTGTCGAGCTGACCGCACATCACCACCCCGTCATCGTCTTTATATACCTCGGCCTTCTCTTGTCTGGAAAGCGCCAGCTGAAAGGTGGCAGGACCCGTCAACCGCACCACCGCCACATCATCGTGACGGGAGATAAAAGCCTCGCGATGGTATTGGACACCGCCTTTTTCGAAGCACACCGAGGCGGTAGCCTGATCGAGACACAGCGCCCGTTGGTAGTGGGTGATCGTGTCTTCATCGGGATAATGGAATGACAGCGTCATCGTACCCAGGGTCTGGTAACAACCAAAAGGCACATTAGCCCCCTGCCCATGGCCAGAGCCTTCGCCACCACAGACGAAGGTCTCGTACATCAGCTGCTGGGCCAGGTCGTTCCTCCCCTCCTTCAGCAGACGTTGGATCTCAGGCAACGACTGCAACGCCTTGGGGTTACGGTCGTCGGAGGGCGCTCCCGACCACAGCGTGATGTCGTTTAACACGATCGTCTCTGCCTCGACACCCCCATCGGGCATCATGCCGAGATGGCCGTTGCCCAGCGGGAGACATTCCTCCCAGATCTCGGCCGGCCGATCATAGCGGAGGACCCAAGGCTCAGAAGCAGCCTCATGACAGGCACTGAGCGACACGGCGATGGCAAGGAAGAGCAGCAGCCTTTTCATGCCGTGGTCCTTTGATCGTTCGACGGTTGTTGTTTTCTCAGCTTCTCAGGAAGGGCGGTCGGATAACCCAGTTCGCTCCAGCGGATGCCATACCTTTTGCCGAAATAGTCCTTGGCATGACGGTTGGCGCGGAGCTCTGTCCAAAATACATTATGGTCGCCTTTTCCCATGGCGCTGACGAGGCTCGACAGGCCGATCACCGGGAGATACAGCGGCCCGAAACGTTGGCTGTCGGCGGTATGGCCGAACTCATGCATGCAGAGCTGGTTGCTGAGCACCAGGCCCTTGTCGCCTTCCCGCAGCCCGTGACCATCCCAAAGATCGACGAAGGAGCCCAGCGACACCCCCATGCAGCCGTCCCCCTTGATCTTGGTCGCGAAGGTGATGCCGCCCAGGGTATCGACCCGGTCCACCTGTCCTACCAACGCCCGTCCCAGTGTAAAGAGCCAGCCGGTCATGGTCTGTGGCAGCTCCCAAGTAAACCTTGAGACCAGTTGCCACGCCCGTCCCCAGAACGACCGTTGGGGGTCGGTACGGAAGAGGCCTAGGCAGATTTTGGCGGCATTGTGGAGATAACGGGGCATTTTCGAGTTCTTCAAGAATGGTTGGGCAATCTGGTTGAGACGTTCAACATTTGTTGATTGCAAAGATACGGTGTTTTTGGAACAAAACGTATCTTTGCGGCATAACCATCTCATAACTGCACGAAAAACCATGACATTCCATTGGATCGACGGCTTCACGATCAACGTAGCCATTGACGGCAACACGGTCGTCATCAAGGCCAACAAGGAGGGACTCCTTTCCTTGGCCAATCACCTGAAGACCCTGGCGGAGGAACCTGTTTCCGGGTCCCATTTTCATCTAGATGAATACAACTCGCTAGAGGACGGCTCCGCGGAGCTCATCGTGGAAAAGATTTAACCAGGTGTAGAATTTTTTTTGTTTTTCTCTTGACAAATCAAGAATCTTTTGTATTTTTGCAATTGGAATCCTCGGTAAACGGATATTGAGAGGAATTGGGCCTCTCCAGAAGTGACGCTTGCCGGGGATTTGTTTTTTCATCTCGGTAAATCTCCACCTCGCATTCGGTTATCTTACCCTCTTTACCAAATACAGTAGTGATCGCATTGATCACAAGCATCGGTTTGTTCTTACCTTGGTTAACTCTTTTAACATCCACGCCAACAACAATATAGCCCACTCCTTTAGGAATGATCGTATAAATCCTAAAACCTTTCAGATTCTTATGATGAACATCGTTGTAGTATTGTGTGACTGCAAATGGATGCTGAATGGCTTCGGGGAGGATTAACCATTCCGTCAAAGATAATTCATGACAAGCATCTTTGTCAAAATGACGAGATATCACACCGTACGGAATAGTGAATCTTTCACCAGATAGCCCCAAATCTTTCATGAATTGAGGGGTTTCAACCACAGTAAAAAAGGAACGTTGAAAACGTTTTGCCGCAACTTGTTTACCTTCTTTCTCTAAGCACATTACTACATCCAGATAAGTGACTAAAGGTTTTTTAGGTGATGGATTCGTATTACTATTCATTATTTGCATCGTTATGGATTTGAAAGAGCAAATATAGTAATATTTTATAATCTTCAATTATTTTATAAATTTGAATTTACACTAAAGAAAAACAGCTATCATGCTTGCTTTTGCAAGAATTCTTGTTGCCTTTGCGTTTGGATACAGCTCCTACTGTAAGAACAGAAAGGCCGACTGCCACCCTTGAGGTTATGAGGATTTGGCCGCCCTCACGGCAAGTGCTGCTTCTATGGGTTGAATCGCAACCCAATGACATATTGATTATAAGAAGCGTTATGCTTGTCTTTTGAATCGTAAACGTAGGAAATTTACAGATTCAAGGGGGCTCATCTTCATCTAGATGAATTCAACTCGCTGGAAGACGGCTCCGCGGAGCTCATCGTGGAAAAGATTTAGAAAGAATCTCACCCCACTGCCAAATACTATAAATCCAGCGATAAACAAACAATTAAAGCAACTGTGATAAATCATAATACATGGACACCGTTTCTTTGCCTTTCCGTTCAAGTTCACTAGGTTTTAAAAACTTGAATCCGTTGTTCTGATAAAAAGGAACAGCGTTCTTCAGGGCGTCCACAGTCACAAAAGCGCAACCAGTTCGGTTATTGGTAATAAACGTGTCTTTCACGAAATTAATAACAAGTCTGCCTAAATGCTCATTTTGGTGTTTGATATTAACGCCCAAACGACCTATTTTCACAGCTGGATAATCGCTTCGATGCTTGTTGTGAGGAAATGCCTTCTTGATTTTACGCCATGTGGCATGATCACTTTCATTAATAGAAATACGATCATTAGAGACAGAAAAGTAGGCCAACAAATCGATATCATCTTCAAGCAGATAGGTCACAGCCAACAAACGCCGACCATAGTCTTTTGCGTCGTGGAATAGAAAATCGTTAAGATCTGCGTTCCCACAATCAAACGGCTTTAAAATGTAACCTGGTGTAAGCCTGACGATTCGACGATTGAAGATCATAAAACTAAAACGCAAATGTCAACATGGAACGCATCTCGTCTGCGTCCTCTTTTACTCGTCTCTTTTCCTCTAAAGAGGCTTTCTCACCTTTTTCCATCTCAGCGATGAAGGCAAGTGCATCCTCTCCTTCTATCATTGGTGTCGCTTCTATCGGTCTAGCCATAATGATACTGTTTTAAATTTCGATGCAAAGATACAGTATTATATTATACAAAACAACTTTTTGGGTGAATTTTTTTCTGATTTAGAAAGAATCCATCCAACAACCCCCGACACCCTTCCAGGGTCCGATCTTCGTTACACGTATTGATAGATCGCGATCCTGCAGACGCCATCCTCGCATACGGGCTGATCGATTTCGATCATGACGCTCTCGTCGTCAATCCCTCTCAGCAGGATGTATTCATCGCCCAACTGGTTGCGTTGTTTGTCCACAGAAAAGCCTTTGATCTCTTCCTGCTGAGCAAGTTTTTCATACATGTGTTTCGCATCGGCCTCGTTCACGAAACAAAGATTCAGATTGATGGAAGTGGCTTCAAACACGTCGAAATAATAGGCATGGTCCGAGGTGAAATTCAGCGCATAGCCGAATTCTTCATCCATGCCCCCCTTCTCGACATCCTTTCCGAAAACAACCGTGTACATGCCGGCATCGCCGTCTTCACTCGCCATTTCATCTTCATAGATGAACTTCATCCCGCATTGGGCAGCCGCCGCTTCGTTTTGCTGGGTGATCAGATCGATGAAGTCCTCCACAGCGATCTCTACCTTGGGTTCATTTGCTTCAGCAATCGGTGCTTCTTTTTCTTTTTGTTGCGACTTTTTGTCGGACTGGTTGCAGCTGACGGCAAACAGCAGGCACAAACCGATGAGTAACAGATTCTTTTTCATGGTATTTTGTTTTTAGGATTAATTCAGCATCTCCTTCACCAGCTGCGAGACCTTGGCGTTGTCGGCCTTGCCGGCCACTTGCTTGGTGACGGTGCCCATCACACGGCCCATATCCTTGATGGAGGTGGCGCCGACTTGGGCGATGGCCTCTTTGATGACGGCACGAAGCTCCTCCTCACTCAACGGCTGAGGCAGATAGACTTCGATGACGGAGGCTTGGAACTTCTCCTCGTCGGCGAGTTCCTGACGGCCGTTCTGCTCATAGATCGCCGCCGACTCCTTGCGCTGCTTCACCAGCTTCTGGAGCAGGCTCAGCTCGGTGGCTTCGGTGAGTTCGGTGTTGCCTCCCTTGGTCTTTTCGAGGAGGATCTGTGCTTTGATCGCCCTGAGGGCTTCAAGTTTCTTCTGGTCGCGGGCCAGCATGGCGGCCTTGATGTCGGCCATGATCTTTGTTTCTAAGGACATGGTATTATAGAATTAAGAATTATGAGACAAAGATAACACATTATTTTAAAACAAGGAGGAAAAACTGCTACGGGATGGGTGCGTGGGCTCAGGTACTTAGGACGACCGTGCGGTAGGCCGATGATGCCGGCCTTGATCTTTTGGTTACTTTTCTATCAAGAGAAAAGTAACAAATGATTAATTTTGCACCATGAAAACGACGAGCATCACCAACCGTGAGATCTGGCGGATCGCCACCCCCATCATGCTGGGCAACCTGGCGCAGACCGTCATCACCTTCACCGACACCGCTTTCCTGGGACATCTGGGCACCATCGAGCTGAGTGCCTCCATGATGGCAGGCCTGTTCTATTTCGTGTTCACCACCTTGGCCATGGGCTTCGCCGTGGGCATCCAGATCTTCATCGCCCGGCGTTTCGGCGAGGGCAACCTGAAGCAGATCGGCGTGATCTTCCAGCACGGGGCGCTGTTTGTCCTGCTGCTCGGCCTGCTGCTGTTCAGCATCCTGTTTTTCTTCAGCCACGGCCTGATGCGCAACATCATAGAGTCGGACAGCATCTACGCCGCCTCCATGGACTATCTTCGGTTCAGGCGGTTCGGCATCGTCTTCGTGGTCTTCAACTTCCTGTTCCGCTCGTTCTACGTGGGTATCAGCAACACCAAGGTGATCACCTACTCCACCCTCCTCATGGCGGTGGTCAACATCTTCTTCGACTGGTGCCTGATCTTCGGTCGCTGCGGCCTGCCCGAGATGGGCATCGGTGGTGCGGCGCTGGCTTCCCTCCTGGCGGAGATCGCCGCCTTCATCTTCTTCTGGATCTATACCTTCATCACGATTCCTCACGAAACCTACGGCATGTTCCACTGGCACAAGCTGCAGCCCAAGCTGATGGGCGACGTGCTGAAGGTGGCCTTCCCCTGCATGATACAGAAGCTCTTCTCCTTCGGCGCCTGGTTCGCCTTCTTCATCCTCATCGAGAAGATGGGGGAGACGGCCATCGGCATCTCATCGGTGGTACGGAGCACCTATATGATCATGATCATCCCAGGCTTCGCCTTTGCCGCGACGGCCAACACGCTCACGAGTCGCATCATCGGCGAGGGCAAGAGCGACGAGGTGATGGCCATGCTCTGGAAAGTCGTCAAGAACGGGGCCCTCTCCTCCTTGGTGTTGGCCGTCGTCACCTCCATCATCCCCATGCTGATCCTGCAGATCTACACCGACGACCTGGCCTTGGCTGCCGCCGCCGTGCCCTCGGTGTATGTCATCGCGGTGGCCACCGTCTTGGGTGCCGTCGGCATGGTCTATTTCGAGGCGGTATCCGGCACGGGCAACACCTCGGCGGCCATGGCGCTGGAGTTCGGGGTGCTCATCGCCTATATGTTCTACATCTTCTTGATGACCAAGACCTCCACCATCGCCGGGGTATGGACCGCGGAATGGTTCTACAACATCGTCATGGGCGTGATCGCTTTCTTCTACATCTGGAAAGCCGACTGGAGGAAAAAAGTGATTTAACCGCAACACCAAGGGGCCATGCGACACGCCAGCGACGACCAACGGAAACTCGACGAGCGTTATCAGATGATGACGCAAGCCCCCGTCAAGCGCCTTATCCTCAAGATGTCGGTGCCGACCATCATCAGCATGATGGTGACGAGCATCTATAACATGGTGGATTCCTTCTTCGTGGGACACCTGAGCACCGAGGCGGTGGCCGGCGTAGGCGTGGCTTTCGCCTACATGGCCTTCATCAACGCCTGCGGTTTCTTCTTCGGACACGGCTCGGGCAACTACATCTCCAGGGCCTTGGGGGCGCGTCGCACCGAGAATGCCGGAAGGATGGCGGCCACGGGTTTTCTGAGCCCGTTGATCCTGGGCGCCGTGGCAGGCCTGCTCGCCCTCGCCTTCTCCAGTTCGCTATCGCGTTCCATGGGAGCCACCGACGAGATCCTTCCGTCGGCCAACGCCTACCTGCGTTACATCTTCCTCGCCACGCCTTTCATGATGTCGTCGCTCACCCTGAACAACCAGCTCAGGTTGCAGGGCAACGCCCGTTTCGGCATGATCGGCATCGCCTCGGGCGCCATTCTGAACATCGTGTTGGACCCCCTCTTCATCTTTGTTCTCGACCTGGGTGTCAGCGGCGCCTCGTTGGCCACGGCCGTCAGCCAGTGCTTCGGCTGGTGCGTGCTCCTCTGGGGCACCTCCCGCGAAGGCAACGTACACATCCGGATCCGCAACTTCACCCCCACTTGGGAGTATTACAAGCAGATCATCAACGGCGGACTGCCTTCGCTGGCCCGTCAGGCACTCGCTGTGGTGGCCACCATCTGTCTCAACCGTATGGCGGTCCACTATGCGGATCCCGGCAACGAAGCCTCCACGGTGGCGGCCTTCTCCATCGTGACCCGCGTCATCATGATGAGCTATGCCTTGATCATCGGCCTGGGCCAAGGCTTCCAACCTGTTTGCGGCTACAACTACGGCGCCAAGCTTTACGGCAGGGTGAAGGAGAGCTACCTGTTTTGTCTCACCCTCTCCACGGCAGTGCTGATGGTGTTGGCAGTCCTGGAATATGTCTTTGCTCCCGATCTGATCGCCCTCTTCCGCAGCGAAGACCCCGAGCTGATCCGTGTGGGCAGTCACGCCATGCGTTGGCAATGCATCGCCTTCCCGCTGATGGGAATGTGCACCGCCACCAACATGCTCTTGCAAAACATCAACTATACTTGGCAAGCCACCTTCCTCTCGATGTGCCGACAAGGCATCTGCTTCCTGCCAGCGGTCTTCATCGCCCCTTGGCTCTGGGGGCTCACCGGTCTCGAAGCGGCCCAGGCCATCGCCGATGCCCTGACCTTTCTCATCTCACTTCCTTTCAGCATCTGGATTTATAGGACGCTATCCACAAAAGAAAAGCCCTTGGTTCCTTCACCAAAATAGCGCCTCGGCGATGCCATCGGCAAAGAGCATCTGCTGATCGGTGAGGTAAAGGACGTCTCCCTTCCGTGAAAGACGATCCTGCTCAATCAAAGGTTGGGCGTTTTTTTCGCAATAGGTAGAAAAACGCGCTCCCAACGCTTGTTTCATGGCACTCAAGTCAACACCCCACATCGTACGGAGCCGAAGCATCACATATTCGTCGTAGCGTTGCTCCGGGGTGAGGATCTCCTTTTCCACCCTCCCATACCCCGGGGTTTCGTCCCTCAACCCCGAGTCACCAACAGGCAACCCCTGACGGGGTTGTTCCAGATAACGTTCCAAGGACGAACCGTTCCACTGCCGCGACACCCCGTCATAGGAATGCGCCGAAGGACCGAATCCCGCATAAGGCACTCCGAACCAATAGCTGGTGTTATGACGCGAATGCATCCCAGGCTTGCAGAAGTTGGAGATCTCGTAATGCTGGAAACCGTTTTCCTCGGCACGACGATAGAGGATCTCATAATCCCTGACCGCATCGTCCTCATTCACGGGAAGTACCTTCCCCATCTCGATTTGTTTGGTGAGGATGGCGTTGGGTTCCAAGGTCAGGGCGTAGGCGGAGAGATGCGGGAAACCCGTAGCGAAGAACCGATCCAGGTTGCGGTTCCACTGGTCCGCATCGGAAGTGGGCAGGCCATAGATCAGATCGATGGTCACATTGTCGAATCCAGCCGCACGAGCCCACAAGAGACAGTCTTGGGCGTGTTGGGCATCGTGACGACGGCTAAGGTATTTAAGATCCTCATCAAAAAAACTTTGAATGCCAATACTCAACCGGTTCACCCCCAGCTTCCGCAACGAGACTAGATAATCTAGAGACAGGGTATCGGGATTGGCTTCCAAGGTGACCTCAGCCTCCGGATCGATCTCAAAGTGATCATGGAGGGTCTTGAGTATCGTTTCGAGCTCCTCCTCTTTTAATAGTGAGGGTGTGCCGCCACCGAAATACACCGTGCCGACCTTCTCCCCGTGGAGATCGCCTTTCCTGGCGGCGATCTCCTGATTCAAAGCCTCCAAAAAGTCCGCTTTACGCTTTAAAGAGGGAATCGAGTAAAACCCGCAATAAGCGCATTTCGAGCTACAGAAGGGGATATGGATGTATAGGCCGGACATAACAAAAAAAGCCCCGCTGCCGCGGGGCTTTTTTAAACCGAAAGATTACTTTTCTTCCTTCTTGCATTTGCAGCCGCCGAGGCATTTGTAGCAGAGGCCGGCAAGGCAGGCACCGACGAGCGGAGCCACGATGAACAGCCAGAGCTGCGGCATGGCCAGCGGGTTCTCGGAGAAGATCGCAACGCCAAGTGAACGGGCGGGGTTCACGGAGGTGTTGGTCAACGGGATGCTGATGAGGTGGATGAGCACCAGGGTAAGACCGATGGCGAGGCCACCGAACTTGCCGTTGGCGTGACGGTCGTCGGTGACACCGAGGATGACCATCAAGAACACGAAGGTCAGCAGGGCTTCAACGAGGAAAGCGCCCCACATGGTGGTTTGCTGATAACCGGCAGCCACATCGGCAGCGCCAAAGAAGTCGCCATAGCCGTTAGCGGCGAAGGTGCCGAGGGTCATGTTGGCCGACTTGGCAATCACCATCAGCAAGCAACCGGCGATGATACCGCCGATGATCTGGGCAAGCCAGTAAACCAGCATTTCCTTCAAGGTCATGCGGCCGTTGGCCCAAACGCCAAAGCTCACAGCAGGATTCAGGTGGGCACCCGAGATGTGGCCGATGCCGTAGGCCATGGCCACCACGGTGAGACCAAAAGCGATGGCTACACCAAGGAATCCAACATGTCCGAAGATAGCGGTACCGCAACCGCCAAACACTAAGACGAAGGTGCCGAACAATTCGGCGAAGAATTTGTTACCAATCTTCATAGTTTGTTGATTTTTAGTAGTTTATAAAATGTTGTTAATGATTGACAATCAGTTTTAACGTCTGTTCCACAGATCCAACCTGCAAACGTACGAAATAAATCCCGTTTTTCAAAACCTCAACATTGATTTTTTCAACGGCACCCTGAAGTTCCAGCACCCGCTGACCGATCACGTTGAAGACCTCCACCTTTTCAGCTACGGCTCCCTTGAGGTAAACCAGGCCGTTGGAAGGGTTGGGATACAAGAAAACACCCTCCGCTTCATGGCCACCGACCCCCGTTGAAGTCTCCCGAATCCATCCCATACGGTCATTGCTGCCTTTGTAGGTGCCATACACCAAGTTCGCCACGGGTTGGTTCAAGGCGTATGCCGTCACATACACCGGGTCGTCGGGGGAGAAATTCTGCACATAGGTAAGCGTCACGATCTCCAAGTTACCGTCCCCGTCGATGTCGCCGAAGTTGGCCCCATTCATAAAGGTAAGTCCTTGCGGCCGTAGCGGGAAGCCGTCGAGGACCTCCGTGCCATCCAGCTCCCAGGCCCGGATATAGCCCTCCCCCTCATCCATCCAGTTGAAGCTGGTGACGATCTCGTTGACGCCGTCGCCATCGATGTCGGCCACCGAGATGAAGCCTTCGATGCCCGAGTTCAGGTTCAAGGGGAAACCCGGAGCCACCCGGCCATCCGGATCGTATTGATAGAAGACATTGCCTTCGCCGGAAACGCCCAAGAAGAGGGCGTATTGTCCATCGTTTTTCACCACGGTAGGTGCCGAATAGGTCCAAGCATCCACCGGTTTGGGCCACCCTTCACGATAGTCGCCCGTCTGGGCGTCGCGCACGTAGTGGTTGGGATTGTCGCCATGACAGGCGCCTACCAGGCTCCATTTCCCCTCTCCCTCAAAATCGACCACCAGCGGCGACTGGTAGGAATATTTGTAGGCGTCCTGGGCATCGATGGAATAGCGGGCCGTTCCCGTATGATCGATGCAATAAAGCATGCCTGTGGTAGAAGCGAAGAGCTCCAAAAAGCCGTCGTCATCGATATCGGCCACCGTAGGGGTGATGGCGGGAGTGCTCGGCATCTCGAAGGGGAAGCCTTCAAGCTCATCGCCTTGAAGGTTCCAAGCGTGAACTCCCGGAGCGATGCTTGCCGAAGCCTTTCCCCGTCCGCAGAAGACAATCTCCCGCCGTCCATCGTTGTCGAGGTCGGCCAACACGGGTGAACAGATCAACGGATTGTTATTGGTCACCACAGAAAGCATCACGGCACCGTAACGGTCAAAAACGTTGACACCTCCCCGGGCATTGCCGTAAGCCGTGAGAGCCACGATCTCCAGGTCGCCGTCATTGTCGAGATCGGCCACTGCAGGCGGATATTGGGCCATACCGCCTACCAAGGGCTGGGACCACACCACGACACCATGACCGTCAATCACGGTGAGTTGGTCGTTATGGCTCAGCAGGATCTCGTCAGCCCCGTCATTGTTCAAGTCGGCCAGGGCCAAGCCTCGCATGGGTTTGTAGGTGGTGTTGGAGCCAAAAGAAAGCGGAAATCCCGGCATGGGAGCCAGTCCCTCCTTGGCCAGGGGAAGCATCGGAACGCCATCCACCGTTTCCGTCATCACACGGCCTTGATCATCCAGATAGGCACGCGTGGCGGGACGCTGGGCAACGGCTAAGAGCGTCCACATCATAGCAATAGCAAGGATTAAAAGTCTTTTCATAGCATCATGGTTTTAGTGGTCACTGATTCAATTTCAAGTCGGTTTTTTTCCATTTCGCAAAAAAACAACAACAAAGATAGGTTTTTTCTTTCTTATTTTGCATGTATGAAAAAAATCCTCCTAATCACCTTCGCTTTTCTGATGGCCTGTTCCCTGAACGCCCAAGAAAGCCACACCTATCGGTTCACCCTTGAAGACTGTATCCGCTACGCCTTCGCCAACAGCCTTGAGCGCAAGTCGATGGCCCTCTCCAACGAGTCGCTCGAAGCCACCTACCAACAGTCGAAACTGCAACGCCTGCCCAGCCTCAGCGCCTCGGCCGGACAAAACATCAGCAACAACGAAAACGGCTGGTCGTCGTCGGGCAACCTCAGCGTGGGTTCTTCCGTCACCCTCTACCAAGGCGGCAACCTTCGCAACACCATCGAGCAAAGCCGGCTCAACCTGGAACGCAACGAGGCCCAGCTGGAGCGCTACGACAACCAGGTCGCCACGCAGATCCTGCAGAGCTTCCTTCAGGTGCTCGGCAACCAAGAGCTGCTGAACTACCAGCTTGAAGTGCTCAAGACCAGTGGCGAACAGCTCAAACAAGGTCAGGCACGGCACCGGGTGGGCACCATCCTGGAGAGCGACCTGATGCTGTTGGAAGCCCAGTACCTCAGCGACTCGAACAACGTGGTGGATACCCGCATCAACATTGAGAACAACCTGCTCGACCTGAAGGTGCTGCTCTCGATGGATCCCAACGATGCGCTCGACATCGTCAGCCCCGACACCGAGAACCTCGACGGATTGAAAGCCTCGCTACCCAGCGAGGAAGAGGCGGTCCGTCTGGCCTTGGAATACCTGCCCGACCTCAAGATGAGCGACTACGACATCCGTATCGCCGAGAAGAGTGTCCAGATGGCCAAGGGCAACTACCTGCCCACCGTCTCGGCCAGTGCCAACGTCGGCATGGGCGTCCTCTCCTTTGACGGCAACGGCCTCAACCGTTGGTACAACACCCCGACGGAGTCGGCCGGCATCTCGGTCAACATCCCGATCTTCAGCCGCGGCAACACCAAAACCAACGTGAAGAAGAGCCAGATCGCCCTGGAGCAAGCCCAGCTGGATTACGAACAGACCCAACTGAGTCTCCGGCAGACCGTGTCGCAGGCCTACCGCAACGTGGTTTCGGCCTACAACGCCTACAAGGTGTCGCAAGCCAAGGAGCAGGCTTACAGCAAGAGCTTCGAGGCCTACAACCTGCAGTATCAGTACGGCAACATCACCACCGTCGAGCTGCTCCAGCAACAAAACAACTACCTCAACGTGTTGAACGCCTATATCCAAAACAAATACAGCCTGCTCATGAAGCGGAAGATCCTGGATCTCTACATGGGCAAGGGGGTACAATTATGAGACAGGAAAGACTGCACCCCGTAGGGGTGCCCTGTCGGTAGCCACGGGGTTGAGGAACGAAACCCCTGGAAAAAAGGGGTTGAGGAACGAAACCCCCGGGGGGAACGAGAAACGAAAAGAAAAGAGGAATGAAAAGAAGATAGACCATCTGCACCCCGTAGGGGTGCCCTGTCGGTAGCCACGGGGTTGAGGAACGAAACCCCTGGAAAAAAAACGAAGACAAATAAAAAAGAATATGAGCGAAAAGAAGAAAAGAAAAACAGGGTGGATCATCCTTGCAGTCGTCGTGCTGGCGATTGCAGGCCTATGGATTGGCAAGGCCGTCAAGTCGTCGAACAAGGAGTTGGTGATCCGCACCCACACCGTCGGTGAATACACCGTGGAGAACACCGTCACCGCCACAGGCACCATCGAGCCGGTGGAGACCGTTGAAGTCGGCACGCAGGTGTCAGGCAAGGTCGAGAAGATCTATGTCGATTTCAACGACGCAGTAAAAAAAGGCGAGTTGTTGGCTGAACTGGACAAACTCACGCTGAACCAAAACGTCAGCAGGGCCAAGGCGAGTCTCACCTCCGCCGAGAGCCAACTCAACTATGCAAAACTCTCGTATGAACGCACCAAACAACTCTATGAGTCCAATGCAGCCACACTCGCTTCTTATCAAGAGGCTCAGAACAGCTACACCCAGGCGCAGATGAGCAAGAAGAACGCCCAAGCCGCCTACGACCAGGCCAAGGTCGATCTGAGCTATGCCGAAATCTACTCGCCCATCGACGGGGTCGTCCTAGACCGCGCCGTGGAGGTGGGCCAGACCGTCGCCGCCTCGTTCAGCACGCCCACCCTGTTCACCTTGGCGAGAGACCTCACCAAGATGCAGGTGGAGGCCGCTGTCGATGAGGCCGACATCGGGCAGGTGAAGATTGGACAACGGGTGTCTTTCACTGTCGATGCCTACACCGACGCCACCTTCGAAGGCACCGTCAACCAGATCCGCATGAAACCCACCACCACCAGCAACGTGGTCAAATACACCGTCATCATCGAGGCGCCCAACCCCGACCTGAAGCTCTTCCCCGGCATGACCGCCAATGTAACCATCATCACCGAGGAACAGACCGGCTTGGCCGTCCCCGCCGAGGCGTTCAACTTCAAGCCCGACGAGCAGGTGTTGAGAGCCATCCGCAAGGCCGACAAGCCCGAAGGATCCGCCGGAAAACCCCAAGGGGAACGGCCTGCCATGGACGAGGGAGAACGTCCCGCCAACCGGTCGATGGTTTGGGTCAAAGTCGGGGACGACCTGACGCCCCGTCCCGTCAAGACCGGCATGACCGACGGTGCCTACAAGATCGTGGAAGAAGGCCTGCAAGCTGGCGAACTGGTGGTCCTCTCCGCCCAGTATGTAGCCAAGGAGAAGGCCAAGAAGACCGGCGAGAACCCCTTCATGCCCGGACCTCCCGGAAGAAGAAGCAGCCAAAACAGCAACAAGAGCGGCAACCAAGGCAGCAACCGATAACCTCTTTGCATCATGAGCAGCACCCCATCCATCATCAAAGTCGAGGACCTGAGACGCGTCTTCGTCGTGGGCAGCGAGGAAGTCCATGCCCTCAAGGGCGTGTCGTTCGAGATCCGCGAGGGCGAGTTCGTGAGCATCATGGGTTCGTCGGGCAGTGGCAAGTCCACCCTCCTGAACATCCTCGGCTGTCTCGACCAGCCCACCTCAGGCAACTACCTCATCGACGGCATCTCCGTCAGGGAACGAACCAAGAACGAACTCTCAGAGATCCGCAACCGCAAGATCGGTTTCGTGTTCCAGTCGTACAACCTGCTACCCCGCACCTCCGCCTTGGAGAACGTGGAGCTGCCGCTGGTGTACAACCCCGAATACACCCATCGGGAACGTCACGAGAAGGCACAGTATGCCTTGGAGCTGGTGGGGTTGAAAGACCGCATGGACCATATGCCCAACCAACTCTCGGGTGGTCAGCAGCAACGTGTGGCCATCGCCCGCGCCTTGGTCAACGACCCCGTCATCGTGCTCGCCGACGAAGCTACCGGCAACCTCGACACCCGCACCTCGTACGAGATCATGAGCCTGTTCCAAAGCCTTCATGAGCAAGGCAAGACCATCGCTTTCGTCACCCACGAGTCGGACATCGCCGTATTCACCAGCCGCACCATCTTCCTCCGCGACGGACATATCCTGCGCGACGAGCCGGTAGCCACCAAATCGGCCGCCGAAGCCCTCGCCGCCCTCCCTGTCGACAATGATTACTAACCCCTAACGCCTCATCCAGTGGACATCCTCAACCTCCTCCGAATATCCGCCAAGGCCTTGATGCGCAACAAGACCCGCACCGCCCTCTCCATGCTCGGCATCATCATCGGCATCGCCGCCGTCATCGCCGTGGTCAACCTCGGCGAGGGCCTCAAGCAAAGCACGGCCAACCAGCTCTCCGACATGGGCACCAACCTCATCATGGTGATGCGTGCCAACCAGCGCCGTGGCGGCATCAGCATGGGCGCTTCCAACGTGCAGTCGCTAACCGTCCACGACTGTGAGATCATCGAAAAGAACGCCAAGAACATCACCATGGTCAGCCCTGTCGTCAACAGTGCGGGACAGATCGTCAACGGCTCCAAGAACTGGTCGGGCACCGTCTATGGCGGCTCCACCGACTATCTCGAAATACGCAAATACGAGATCGCCACCGGGGTGAACTTCACCGACGACGACGTCAAGAAATACGCCAAAGTGGGCCTCATCGGGCAGACCATCGTCGAGGAACTCTTCGACGACGGTGAGGATCCCATCGGCAAGACCATCCGCATCGGCAACATGCCTTTCCGCGTCATCGGCACCCTCAAGGAGAAAGGCGAGAACGGCATGGGCATGGACCAGGACGACATCGTCATCATGCCCTACTCCACCGTACAGAAACGCATGTTGGGCGTCAACTACATCCAGCAGATCGTCTGCTCCGCCGTCTCCGAAGACGTGGCCGAGGCTGCCGTCACCGAGGTCGAGAACCTGCTGCGGGCCTCGCACAAGATCCCTGAAAACGGCGCCAACGACTTCGAGGTGCGCACCCAACAGGAAATGCTCGAAATGATGACTTCCATGACCGGCATGATCACCACGGTGCTCATCGCCATCGCCCTGATCTCGCTGCTGGTGGGCGTCATCGGTATCATGAACATCATGTACGTCACCGTCACCGAACGCACCAAGGAGATCGGTTTGCGCATGTCGATCGGCGCCAAGAACGCGGCCATCCTCATGCAGTTCCTTACCGAGAGCATCATCCTCAGTCTCATCGGTGGTGTGCTGGGGCTCCTGCTGGGCATCGGGCTCTCCTACGTGGTGGCCCTGGTGATGTCGCTTCCTTTCGTGGTCAACGTGCTGTGGATGTTCATCTCCTTCATCTCCTGCGCCATCCTGGGCCTCATCGCCGGCTTCTTCCCCGCACTGAAGGCTTCCCGCACGGATCCTATCAATGCGTTGAGGTACGAGTGATTTTTTTCCTATCTTTGCAGCCGGATTCGGGTTCTTCAACCGAAGATCAATAGGGAATCCTGTGTAAATCAGGAGCTATGCCCGTAGCTGTAAGTTCAGCAAAGGTCCCAGCATCATGTCACTGATATTCGTATCGGGAAGACGCTGTGGATTTGAACAAGCCAGAAGACCTGCCCGTTTCCATGGTATAAACAACTTTCGGGAACAAGAGTTAGTGAAAAATGAGAAAACAGTATCAAGCAGTTACGGCTGAAGAGGCCGTAAAAGTCATCAAGTCGGGCGACCACGTGCATATCAGCTCGGTCTCCAACGTACCTCAATGTTTAGTGAAAGCCCTCTGTGACCGAGGTCGCGCGGGCGAGTTGAAAAACGTCTATATCCACCACCTTCACACCGAAGGGGCCGCCCCTTACGTCAACCCCGAATTTGAAGGCATCTTCCAGCACAACGCCTTCTTTGTCGGTGCCAACGTGCGCGAGAGCGTCCAGAAGGGGTTGGCGGATTATATCCCCGTCTTCCTTGGGGAGACCTCCAAGCTATACCGCGAGCGTTATATCAAATGCAATGTGGCGATGATCCAAGTTTGTCCTCCAGACAAATTCGGCTATGTGTCGTTAGGCTCTTCGGTCGATGCCACGCTGGCCGCCATGGAAAACGCCGAGTTCGTCATCGCCGTGGTCAACAAGCACGTGCCACGCACCTTTGGGGACGCACTGGTCCATATCAGCCGTATCAATGTCTTCGTTGAAGACGACACACCCCTGCTCACGGTCGATATGCCCGAACCCAATGAGGTGGAGAAGACCATCGGACGGTATTGTGCCGAACTCATCGAAGACGGAGCCTGCCTCCAGATGGGCATCGGCAGCATACCCAATGCCATCCTCTCGTGCCTCCACAACCACAAGGACCTCGGCATCCATACCGAGATGTTTTCCGACGGCATCCTTCCCTTGGTGAAAAAAGGCATCATCACGGGAAACAACAAGAAGCTGGACAAGGGTAAGATCGTCTCCACTTTCGTGATGGGTTCGCAGAAGATCTACAACTTCATCGACGGCAACCACGAAGTATTGCTGAAGGATGTCGAATACACCAACGATCCCTTCATCATCGCGCAGCAGCCCAAGATGACTTCCATCAACTCTGCCATCCAGGTCGACCTCTCAGGCCAAGTATGTGCCGACTCGCTGGGTGACAAGATCTACTCCGGCGTGGGCGGTCAGATCGACTACGTCTATGGCGCCTCGCGTTCAAAAGGTGGCAAGGCTATCATCGCCATGCCTTCCACCACTCGCAAGGGCATCAACAAGATCGTGCCCGTCCTCGACTTGGGCTCCGGTGCCGTTACCACCCGCAACCACATCCATTGGTTCATCACTGAATACGGTGCTGTCAACCTCTACGGACGCTCCCTTCAGGAGCGTGCCAAGCTGATCATTTCGGTGGCCCATCCGCAGTTCCAGGAAATGCTCGATGAAGCCGCCTTCAAGCGTTTTGGACCTCATTTTCATTACCTATGGAATACCATCGGATAAAAACAATACCATGTTCGGAAACATAAACATCGTAGAGATCTTCAGTTCCTTCATTGTGATGGCGGCCATCATCGACATCTTTGGATCGATCCCCATCTTCATGAGCATGAAAGAGCAAAACAAGACCATCAAGGCGGGACAGGCTTGTTTGACGGCATTAGGTCTGTTTTTGGCTTTCTTCTTTGCCGGCGATGCCCTGTTGAAGCTTTTCGGCATCGACGCCGCCTCGTTTGCCGTAGCAGGCGCCTTCGTGCTTTTCGTACTGGCCGTGGAGATGATCCTCGGTCGGGAGATCATCAAGAACGAAGGCGGCAAGAGTGGGGCCAGCATCGTGCCGATCGCCTTCCCGTTGATCGCCGGTCCCGGTGCCCTGACGGCCCTGCTCTCACTGCGCGCCGACTATGCCGTCATCAACATACTCATTGGGTTACTGCTCAACATCCTGCTGGACTATATCGTCATCAGCCAACTCGACCGAATCCATAAGCTGTTGGGCGAGAACCTGATCTTCATCCTACGCAAGTTTTTCGGTGTCATCCTATTGGCTATCGCCGTGAACATGTTCGTCAATAACATCATCGTCATCATCTCTCACGTTCCAAGAATCCATTAATCCACCATGAAAAGATATTTATTGTTCGTCCTGTCGCTCCTCATCGCGACCTTCGCACAAGCCCAGCTCTCGGGCACCTACAGCATCAACGGCGACGCTTCGCAAAACCCCGACTACCCCTCCTTCAGTGCGGCGGCTACGGCCTTGACCGAACAAGGGGTTTCCGGTCCCGTGGTCTTTGAGATCGGTCCAGGAACCTATAACGAATACGTCACCCTGCCAGAAATTGTTGGCGCCAGCGAGACCAACCGCATCACCTTTATAGGCGTGGGCGCCGACAACCAGCAGACCGTCCTCACCGGCAACGCGGGCTACACCGACAATGCCATGTTGACGCTCAACGGTACCGACTACGTGACCTTCGAGAACCTGACCATTACCTCCACTTCGACGGTCAACGCCGTGCTGGTGAAGCTGCTCAACGGCAATGTCGGCACCCGGTTCCAGAACCTGAAGCTCATCGGCGCCGTCGCCACCGCCAGCCTCGACAACGGGAAAGACCTGGTCTATCGCACCAGTGGAGGGTGGATCGACCTCGACAATGCGTTTGTGGACTGCGAGTTCATCAACGGCTACATCGGGCTTTATTACCAAGGGCACAACATCTACACCCTTAACGACGGCCTCCTGGTGGAGAACTGCGTCTTTACCGATCAGGCGTTCAAAGGCATCTACGTGAGCTTCACCGACCATGCCATCCTACGGGGCAACACCGTCACCAACCACACCCACGACGTCCTCACGAACTACCACGCCATCGACCTGCTCCGTATCCGCTACCATTGCATCATCGAAAACAACGTGATCAATGTGACCCGGCATTCCAACTATGCCACGCTCTTCGAGATCCGTCCCGCCATGGGCACCGAAGAAGAGCCCGTCATCATCCGGAACAACACCATCAACCTGCACAGTTTTGCAAACAGCAGCTACTGCATCGACCTCGACGACACCAACAGCAGTTACGTCTATTTCCTCAACAATACCGTCAAGTGCGACGGGCCCAACGCCTGCGGCAGCATCATTGTGGAGAAGAGCTGGCCCAACTTGTATCTTTACAACAACCTCCTCGTCAATGAGACGGGTGGGTACGTGTTCCGTTTCCAAGCCAACACCACCGACCGCTACAGCGACCACAACCGCATCCAATACAATGGCGAGAACCTGGCCCGGATCGGCACAGAGGATTACGCCAGCCTGACCGACTGGAACGCCGCTGGCATGGATATCCATTCCGCCCTTTGCACGCCCCAGTTCGTGGGTGAAAACGACCTGCATGTCACCGACAACACCGGCCTCATGGTGAACCATCCGCTGGAAGAAGTACCTACCGACATCGACGGCGAGCCCCGCTCCGCCACGCCTTGCGCCGGTGCCGACGAATACGTCAGTGGGACCAACCTGCCGCCTATCGTTCAACATCCCATCGCCAACGTGGTGTTCGAAATCCATCCTGCCAGCCAGACCGTCGATTTGAGCGACACCTTCACCGATCCTGACGACCCCGATGAGGACATCGTCATCGCGCTGGTTTCCAACAGCAATCCCGAACTTGTCAGTGCGGTCTTGGACAACCGCACGCTGACGCTCCAACGCCTGCAAGCCGCAGGAGGCAGCAGCACAATCACCTTGCGCGCCACCAGCAACGGCCAATGGGTGGAGACATCATTCACCGTGGATTGTCTTGCCGAAGACCTGCCTCCGGTGGTGGCCAACCCCTTGGATCCCATCCACTTCACGGAATTTCCGCAATCGCTGAACTTCAACCTCACCTACACCTTCGACGATCCCGACAATAACAACAACCTGATCGAAATCAGCGTACTGTCCAGCCCTTCCGAAGTCACCGCCCTCTACAACAGCTTTGTGCTGACCGTCATCCGCAACACCCCCTCGGCCTTTTCGAACAAGGTGATGGTGATCCGCGCCACCAGCAATGGCAAGGTAGTGGATATGGAGGTTTTGGTTTCGGGCGACGCCGTCGTCGTCGGTCCGGGCACGGCCACCTTCGAGGATGTGACCCTCAACGCCGACGGCGTATGGCAAGCACCGCAGGAAGGCGACAACACCTTCATCAGCGGTGGCTGGAGCTTCACCAACCATTACAGCGACTATTTCTGGGGCGGCTTCACCGTCAGCAACCACACCGACCTGACCCAAACCGGCATGGACGCTCAGTACACCGCTGCAGCCGGCGAAGGCCATGAGGGATCGGCCCAATATGCCACCGCCTACACCATGGGCACACAGACCGTGGTCTCCTCTTCCGACGGCTCCATGCAAACCGTCTCGGGCTGTTACGTCACCAACAACGTATGGGCCTACCAGAACATGTTGGAGGGCGACTATACCGCCACCCCCTTCGGAGGTGCGACCGGCAACGACCCCGACTGGTTCAAGCTCACGGCCATCGGCAAGAACGCCAACGGCCAGAACGTGGGGACCCTCCACTTCTACCTTGCCGACTACCGCTTCGAGAACCATGAGAACGACTACATCCTCAATACCTGGGAATGGTTCGACCTCAGCATGCTCGGTCCCGTGGCGAGCATCACCTTCAGCCTTTCATCCTCCAAGAACAACGCCTACGGCATGGTCACCCCGGCCTATTTCTGCATGGACGACTTCAACGGCATCGGGCCCGAAACGCCCGACCAGCCACCTTTCATCGCCCACCCCGTGGCCGATGTGGTGTTCGACCTTTTCCCACAAATCCTTGAGGTGGATCTCAACGGCGTGGCTTCCGACCCCGACAACGACGATGCCGCCATCACCTATTCATTGATCACCAACGCCAACCCAACGGCCTTGTCCGCAACCCTTTCAGGCAAGACCCTGACGCTGAACCGCCTCACCAACGAAGACGACACGGCTGATCTCACGCTCCGCGCCTTCAGCAACGGCCAGTCGGTGGATTTCGGCATCCATGTCGTGCTGTACCATTACGTGGGTGTTGGCGAGCACCAAGCTGCCATCAAAGTCTTCCCCAACCCGACAACAGGGTTGCTGCGTCTCACCATGGACCACGGTAACGGTTTCGAATACCGCATCCACAACCTGCTGGGCCAGTTGGTGCACTCAGGCCGTGGTGAAGAGGCGTGCGCCACTGTTGATCTGAGCACTTGTCAGAAGGGAATCTATTTCGTCACCCTTTACCAAAACGGAACCACCCAGGTTGAAAAAATAATAGTTTATTGATTATCAGTGCTTTATATAAATCAAAAGAAAATAATTCGAAAAAAGCCTTGCTAGAATCAAAAAAGGTTGTACTTTTGCAGTCGCAAACGATGCTTCCGTAGCTCAGTTGGTAGAGCACCTGACTCTTAATCAGGGTGTCCAGGGTTCGACCCCCTGCGGGAGTACAGCCAAAAAGCCGTTGGGTTTCCAACGGCTTTTTTTGTTTCTCTCTTACTCCCTATTTTTCGTTCCCAACATCCTACTGTCAAAAAAAATGTCTAATATTGCAGTGTCAAAAAATCACAAAACCATTGAGCCATGAAAAAGCCTGCCTTACTGAAAGCCTTCGCGCTGCTTACCTTGATCCTCATCACAGGTTGTTTTGCACAGGCACAGATAAAAATCACACCGGTGGACCCCGTCACAGCATCCAGATCCTCTTCCAATAGTGAAGGCCATCAAACCGTTATCAAGTGCCATACCACCACCAGTTGCACGATCAACGACAAAAACGAGCTGGTCAATTGTGTGCAAAAAGAAGAAGCCACGACCTTCGTGCTTGACGCCTCCAAAGGGACCATCACCCTCACCAAGGGTGTAAAAAGAAAAAAGTACACGATCGAAGATTTCGAAAATGAACCAGCCACCGGCACCTTGGAATTGAAGGTATTTGACTACGATGAGGAATTTCTCACATACACCACGATCACCATTTTTGCCAGCGAAAACCTCGTCAGCGTGCAAAGAGATATGAGCTTGGACGAGTACGACGATTCTTGGGATCGCGAAACAGCCATGTCGAGGATGGGGGGCACCATGGAGATTTACGATGTAGCGTCTATTGAGAGTCGTTGATATTCTTTACCCGTTTTAGCATGAACCTTTTCACCGGCTCGGGCGTGGGGCCCACCATTTTTTATCTAGCCATTTCCATCTTTGTGGGATTGTTGTTGGGCAAGATCAAGATTGCCCACATCTCGTTGGGCATCACGTGGGTGCTCTTCGTGGGCATCGCCTTCAGTGCCTGTGGGATTACCTTAAACGGTGAAATGCTCCATGTCCTCAAGGAGTTTGGTCTGATTCTCTTCGTGGTGGCCGTGGGGTTGCAGGTGGGACCGGGATTCTTCCGTTCGTTCAAGAAAGGCGGTCTGGCCATGAACCTGATGGCCTTGGTCAACGTGGCGTTGGGGGTGTTGATCACCGTGATCATCGCCAAGGTCGCCCATCAAGACCTGGCCGACATGGCCGGTGTATATACCGGTGCCATCACCAACACCCCGGGACTCTCAGCGGCCCAGCAAGCGGTAACCGACCTAGGGATCGAAGGCGGTGCGGAACGTCTGGCTGCTGGTTATGCGGTGGCCTATCCCCTCGCCGTGGTGGGCATGATCGTGAGTTGCATTTTGCTGCGGGTGTTCTGCCGCATCGACTTGACCAAGGAACCATCGACCGAAAACGCCTTGGAACCCAAGGCGGAAAAACAGGCCACCCCGCTCAGCCAACGCCACAAAGTGAACCTCATCCCCATCTTCGTGATCATCGCCCTCGGCATCTTTGTGGGAAGCATCCCGATCCCCGTGGGCATGAAAGCACCCATCAAGTTAGGCTTGGCGGGCGGTCCTTTGGTGGTCGCCATTGTTGGCGGTTGGCTGGGCGTGAAAAAAGGCTGGTTCACCACCGAGCTCACCGAAAGCCACGGCGTGTGGATGCTCCGTGAGGTGGGCATCGCACTATTCCTCGCCTGCGTGGGACTCGGCGCCGGAGGCCAGTTTGTAGCCACCGTGCAAGAACATTATCTATGGGTCGTCTATGGCGTCATCATCACCATGGTGCCGCCCATCTTGGTCACCCTCTTCGGCCGTCTGGTCCTCAAGATGAATTATTATTCGTTGATGGGCTTCATCGGCGGTTCCCACACCGACCCGCCGACGTTGGCCTTTGCCAACACCGTGGCGCCCGAGGGCTGCAAACTGCCCAACATGGGATACGCCACCGTCTATCCGCTGACCATGTTCCTGCGGATCTTTACGGCGCAACTGCTAGTGCTGTTGGCGGTATAAATGCCAACGGCAAGAATACAGCGAAACCTTTCCTCTTTTATCGAATTACCTTGGTGAATACGGGAGCTTCCGCTCCGGCCACCTTCACATACACCGTGATCTCGCCCGCGGGCGGCAGGTCAGGACGGTCTTCGCGTGGCAGGTCGGCAGCGACAAACTCATATTCCATGCCGTCAGGAATGTTGCGTGAAGCCACCGTCTTGGCTTGGGCGTGGATCATCGGATAATCGCCCACGGCAGTGTTGAAGATCGCCGCTTCTTCTTCACTCACAGGATGTTGCTCGGGAAAGGCCTCCAGCTTGGCATATTCGCCCTCGATGAAACCATTGGCCTTCAGAAACCATTCGATCTCCTGAGGCATAGCGTCGAGACGAGCGGCACGGACCCCATAACCGGGAAGGAGCTCCGCTTCAGGTTCCAACGCAGCGAGGTCTTTCAGGCTGGATTCCAATCCGCCACTGCCAAAGGTGCAAAACGGGACGATTTTCTTCCCGCTCAGATCCACCTGGTTCAGGAAGGTGAAGACCGGAGGTGCGAAGGTGCCGAACCAGATCGGATAACCCAGGAAGATCACGTCGTAGTCGGCAGGATTTTTAGCAAGCGGACGGATCTCAGGATAGGCTTTCTCATCCAACTCCTTTTTGCCACGAGCGACGGTCGCTTGGAAATCCGCTTCATAAAGCTCAACAGGGATGATTTCATCGATATCGGCACCCAGTTTGGTGGCGATCTCCGTGGCCACCGCCTTGGTATTGGAGGTTTGGGAATAGGAGAGCACCAGGATCTTGGGCGCTGCTTTTTCTTCCACGTTTGGGGTCGTTTTCTTCGGGCCGCAAGCCACAGCAGCCAGTGTCAAGGTCACAAGCATCAGCATCGTTTTCAAGTTTTTCATGCGGTTCTATTTTATGGGTTTTGCGTTGGTAAAATTAAAAAGAATTCCTTTCGAGATCCTTACATCATGAAAAAACGAGGTGCATTCCAAAATAATTGCTACCTTTGTCGCCGATTTGTGGTGTCCTCTACGGACTCAATAGGGAATCGGGTGTGAATCCCGGACAGTTCCCGCTGCTGTGATGGCCAATCGCCTGCCACTCTGCCACTGTCTGACGCTCGTCGGATGGGAAGGCGGCAAAAGCGAGGCCTCAGTCAGAAGACCTGCCTCAAGTCGCTGAACAAGGCTTCCGGGAATTGGAGCTGGGATTCTATATACAAAAGCATGTCCCGTCTGTTGAAGGGGTTTGCCTGCATTTTAGGTATTCCAACATTTTTCCAGAAGTTTTGAGGTAATTGATTGATTAACAAACCTTTAAAACTTTTGTATTATGTTTTTTAAAACGTTTACTCGATTTTTCCTTCTGATAGGAATGATCAGTTTTCTTTCGACTCCTTTGAGAGCCGATGAGATTCAAATCGGCACAGGAACGCAAACCGATTCCAACCTGCCGACCCACTCTTATTACAAGTATTCTTTCACACAACAGATTTACAACGCAACGGAAATTGAAGAAGCGGGCAGTGGTGCAGGTACCATCAACAGCATCTCGTTCTACAACAACGGCTCGGAAAAAACCAGAACCCTTGACGTGTATCTGGTGAACACCGAAAAAAACTCTTTTAGCAGCAATTCCGACTGGATCACGGTCACATTAGCAGATTTGGTGTTTAGTGGGAGCTTCACTTTCAATGCAAGCGCATGGAACACCATAACGCTCTCCAGTCCTTTCGACTACACGGGAAATAACCTCGCTGTTGTCGTGGATGACAACACGGGCAACGATGTCTCCGGCCTGTCATGCTATGTGTTCAGCACAACCGAATCACAAAGCCATTATTTCCGGCGTGATAATGCTGATATCGATGCTATGAATCCTGGAATGGGCGGCTCTTTTGTCACTTTAAAAAACATCATTAAGATGGACATTGAAATGGCCACTGTCACTTGTGCCAAACCCAAGAATTTCAACGCTGAAAGCGTCACTGCCCACAGCGCCACCTTGACTTGGACAGCAGGTGCCGAAGGCCAAAGCAATTGGGAAGTTTATGTGACCACCACTGCCAACGATGTACCTGATGAAAACACAACCCCCACGTATCAGGTCTCTTCCTGCAGCAAAGCTTTGAGCGACCTCACAGCACAAACCACCTACTACGCCTACGTCCGCGCTAACTGCGGTGACGGAGACAAGAGCAAATGGGCCAACAAGACTTTCACCACTACGCGTGAAGCCTTGACCGTGGATGCAAGCCACCCCTACGCACAAGACTTCGAGACCAACAACGACTGGGGTTTCACCAATGGCAATCTTACCAACAACTGGTGCTGGGGCAGCGCCACCAACCACGGCGGAACAAAATCCATGTATGTCTCCAAAGATGGAGGAACCACTTACGAATATGCCCATAGTAACACCATGATTTACGCTTCCAAACTATTCAACTTCGCCCAAGGCACCTACACCTTTGTTTTCGATTGGCAAGCCAACGGCGAAAGCACCTACGATTTCATGCGTGCCGCCTTGATTCCTGGTGACAGGGAGTTTGAAGCAAGTACGACGCTGCCCTCAGGAGTGAGCGCCACTGCCCTTCCTAGTGATTGGATCTCTCTCGATGGCGGCAAACTCAACCAGCAAAACAGCTGGCAAACCAGAACCGCTGAAGCGGCAGTTTCCGGCACCTATACCATGGTCTTCTTGTGGCGCAACGACTTCAGCGGCGGCACCCAACCCCCAGCGGCTATCGACAACATCCGTATCAGCCTAATGGCTTGCCCGAGACCTACTGGATTGACAGCGAGCAATATCGGAGGACGAACCGCTACCATTGCTTGGACGGAAAACGGCACTGCCACCAACTGGATATTGCAATACGCCACCAACAACGGTTTCACTGAGAATGTAGTAGAAACCAACGTCAGCGGCACGGCAACCCAAGAAATCACTGGCCTCACCTCTGAAACCCAATATTATGTCCGCGTGAAATCCATCTTGGGCAACGAAGAAAGCTCCTGGAGCGATGTCATCAACTTCACCACCACCGCCACCTGCCAAAAACCCTCGTTGAGCTATGTGACCAACTCCAACACCGCCTATTCTGGATCGGTGAGTTGGACAGGCAGCGCCGACCATTACGAGCTGATTTATTCCACTGCCTATTCCTTCAACCCAGGCGATGAAGGCGTCACCCAAATCAACCTCGACAACGTCAACACCTATACCTTGCAGGATCTGGCTCCTGAAACCACCTATCGAGTCAAGATCAGAGCCTACTGCGGCGAAGAAGACGGGTACAGTGCCTGGAGCAACCAAGTGAGTTTCACCACCACCGCCACCTGTGTAGCCCCTTCGGGCTTGTCAGCAACCGCCACCGCCACCACCATCACCTTAAGCTGGACAGCTGGAACAACAGGCCAAGAAGCGTGGGACATCCGTTATAAGACTGGATCCGACGATTACACATACGTCCATCTTGATGGTCAAACCACAACCAACTACACTATCACTAACCTCACTCCTGTCACCACTTATAGCGTGAACGTGCGTGCATATTGTAGTGATGAAGACCAAAGCAAATGGGGTTACAGTACCAACCAAAACTCTGACTTATCTGTCAGCACGGAATGTGCCGCACTGCCACTGCCTTATTCCTACGGATTCGAGGACAATCTGAACACGGCCTCGCCCTACAGCTCCTCCTACCCCATGCCCAATTGCTGGAATGCCATCAGATATCAATATGGAAACTATCCTTATACCTATTACCCATACGTATGCAGCACGACTAACAATAGCAACTATGGCCCTCGCACGGGTGGGAAATTCCTGCTTTTATACAAGGCGCCGAGCCTTACCAACGAGATTGCCGTCTTGCCTGAACTCAACGCCAACATCAAGAATGTGCAATTAAGATTTTGGGGAAGAAACGGCAACGGCAGCAGCGCCTACCCCGAAGTACTCGTCGGCGTCATGACCGACGCCTCCAACGCCAGTACTTTTACCCAAGTAAAGAGCGTTTCCGTCAGCACGGCGGATTATCAAGAATACACGGTCGATTTCAGCAGCTACACGGGAGACGGCATCTACATCGCTTTCAAGTTGAACCCCGCCTATAGCTCCTACTCCTATACCTA
>JAEEGG010002527.1_pt1 | contig 46990 bp, 35 predicted proteins | sample 9134161 | NCBI WGS metagenome assembly JAEEGG01 (sample SAMN16246543, study PRJNA631951) | gut metagenome | biome: gut microbiome; feature: rumen; material: CR-attached | host: Bos | place: Iran: Karaj | collected 2018-10
GTATTTCGTAACTTTGCGTTTAAATCTAAGTGCAAGCTTACAGACGAACAACTAACTACGCCCAAAATGATACCGAGACAGGGACATATCGTAAAGTGGCGCTTATGGACTGAAGAAATAACATTTTCAAACCAAATAAAAACAATTATGAGAAAAAGAAAATTACTTTCATTGCTCGTGCTGCTGATGACGGCGGTATCGAGCGCATGGGCCTCAATTGGAGGAACAGGAAGTCAGGACGACCCCCACACCATCTACTGCAAGATGGAACAGGGATGGTGGACAGCTGATGGCGCGGCTATAGGTATCTACGCTTGGGATGACAATGGTACGCCGAAGGCTGCTTGGCCAGGCGAGCGTATGACGCTTGTTGACGGCGAAACGAATGTCTGGAAGTTCGACTTGGACGTCAATAAGTACAAATACTGCGTCTTTGCCCGCGTCAACCCAAACAATGAAGGTGATTTCTACTGGAATGCTAAGACCACAAATCTGACTATCCCGACGGATGACAAAGATATGTTTACGATTACCAGTTCTACTGCTGTTTGGGGTGATCCTGGTTGCGAGGGAACATGGTCGAAGTACGTCGCAGAGTTGCCCACCTACGCCGTCACCATCGACGATGGCAGCGTGGATGCAGCCAACTGGGAGGTCGATCCCACCAAGCAGAAGGCCGGAGAGACCGTCAAGCTCACCTACAAGGGCAAGAAGAAGATAAAGAGCATCACGATAGAGGCTGCGCCCATCCTCGTCACCAGCATCACGCTGAACAAAACCTCGACGACCATCTCGACTGGGGAGACCGAGACACTGAGCGTGACCGCCGTGGCTCCCGAAAACGCCACCGACAAGACCTACACATGGAAGTCGAGTGACGAGACGAAGGCCACCGTTGACCAGAACGGCGTAGTGACTGCCAAAGCTGCAGGCACCGTCACCATCTATGCCGAGGCCAACGACGGCAGCGGTGTGAAGGGCGAGTGTGCCGTGACCGTTCAAGCAGTCCTGCGGTCAGAGACCATCACGTTCAGTGGCGGCAGTGGGAGTTGGACCTACAGCGGCACGAACTTCCAAGCCACTGGTGAGGCTGACGGCGGATCAACGGCGGAAGGTGCCCTCAAGGTTAACCACGAGACGAATATGGTCATCAGCTCGAGAACCGGCAAGAACATTGTCATGGTTGTATTAAACTATCATTGGAAAGCAAACGTGGGTGATCTGTCGTTCTCCCGTGGCTCTTTCGACGGAGATGCAACGGTCAGCAACGTGAATGCCACCTCGCTTACCGTTGGCTCTAGTAGTTATCCTGGTACCTCGTTCAGTGGCGTCACAGTATATTATTACGAGTAACCCCTCACGAGATCGCCTCGTTGAGACGTGAAATCTCCCGAGGTGAGCGGCGACAAGGAGTTCAAAGGCTTGAACTACAATTGATGAGAGAAAATAAAAGTATGACAATTAAAATTAAAAAAATAATATGATTAAAAAGATATTTTCACTGCTCGTGCTGCTCTTTGTAGCAGCAACGGGAGCATGGGCTACCGACTACTACGTGGTCGGCACCATGAACGACTGGGGAGCCAGCAAACAGTTCCAGCTGACACAGAACCCCAACAACGAAGCTGAATATATGATCACCCTCAACCTCAAGGTAGGTGCCGAGTTTAAGGTGATAGGCGTAGGTGAGAACACAACGTGGTATCCCGGTGACGGCAAAGGCAACTACTATGTCAACACCGCCGGCAAGTACACCGTCTACTTCCGTCCTAACTATGACGGCGGCGACGACTGGCACGAGCACTGCATCTACGCAGCCGCTGCTCCCGCTCCCGCCATCCCGCTGACTGACCTTGGCAATAACTCATGGGAGTTCACGATGCCCGCCAACGCCGTTGTGGCCAAGATAGAGTACGACACCGAACTGGAACTCCAGGAAGAGAACGTCAACACGACGGTGCTGGCCGACTGGGACGGCTACGAGGCTGACGTCACTTTGACGCGTACCCTGACTGGAGGTATGTGGAACACTCTCGCCCTGCCATTCAGCATCAGCAGTAGTAACGTTACCCTGTTGCAAACCTTCCTTGCCACGCAGAGCGCAAGCATTGATTTCATGGAATTGAAGACGTCATCGTATGCTAATGGCACGCTGACCCTCGACTTCGGCGATGCTGCTGAGATTAAGGCTGGTCATCCCTATTTGGTAAAGACATCGGCGAATGTGAACTTCGCCACCTTGCCTGCAATCATCGATGCTGCCATCGCTACCTACTCACTCCCCTACGGCAATCCCTTCAAGAATGTCGAAATCAGTTCGGCTATAGTGCCCACTGTGACAAGCGTTGTGGACTTCATCCCCACGTTAGGTAAGACCACCGTCGGCAATACTGGCGATAATCCCAACAGCATTCTCTTCCTCGCAACAGGAAACACGCTGCTGAATCCTAATACAATGCCTACCTACATGAAGGGCTTCCGCGCCTACTTCCAGCTGAAGGGTGATGCAGTAGGAGCCAGGAGCTTTGCTATGAACATTGATGGGGAAACAACTGCGGTCTCCGAGCTAAAGAATAATGAACAAATAATAAATAATAATGGTTACGACCTGCAGGGCCGTCGCATGGAGGGTCAGCCCACCAAGAAGGGTGTTTATATCGTGAACGGTAAGAAAGTTGTAATTAAATAATGGAGGACTAAGCTATGACAAAAAGAAATTATTTACAGCCCGCGATGAAGGTAGTTCTCCTGAACACCCGTCAACACATACTGACTGATTCCGTAAAGACCACTGGACTCGACGATCCCCTAAAGAAAGGTGGCACTGGCGACAGCTGGGGCGCCATGGGTCGTCGCAACAATGCCTGGGACGAAGAAGAAGAGGAAGAAGACTTCTAAGTCTTTTTCGCGACACGACTAAACCCAAATCGGTCGTTAGATAAATATAATTCCCCGAATCGCTTGGCGGTTTGGGGAATTTTTCGTAATTTTGCCATCCGATGACGTATGCCGACCTTATATTGCCTGTGCCCCTGATGGGGACGTTCACCTATGCCGTGCCTCAGGGCATGACGGTTCAGGTGGGCTGTCGCGTGGTTGTTCCCTTTGGGCGGAGCAAGATGTATGTGGGTATTGTGGCCCGTCTGCACGACGTCAAGCCGCAGGGCTACGAGGTGAAGGATATTGCCGAAGTGTTGGACGTGACGCCTATCGTGACCCAACGGCAGCTGAGGCTCTGGCAATGGATAGGCGACTACTACCTGTCGCCCATCGGCGAGGTCTATAAGGCTGCGCTGCCTGGCGGTCTGAAGGCGGAGGATGGCTATCGGCCCAAGACGGAGACCTTTATCCGTCTGACGCCACAATACCAGAACGTCACCGCCCTCCATATTGCGCTGAACGTGCTGGCCCGTTCGCCCAAGCAGCTGAAGGCTTTTACGGAGTATCTGGCCCTGTCGAAGTGGGACGCAATCGATGAGGAGTGTGGAATGATGAATGTGGAGGTGGCTGAAGTGACGAAGGAAGAGTTGATGAACGCTTCGCAGGCGTCGGCTGATACCATTAAGCAGTTGGAGAAACGCCAGATGCTGGAGTGCTACGAGGTGGAGGTGGGACGCCTGAACCATGGCGGCGACTATCGGCCGGAACTCATTCAGCCGCTGAGTACGGCCCAGCAGGAGGCGTACAACAGCATCCTCATGTCGATGATGAAGAAAGACGTCACCCTGTTGCATGGCGTCACGGGTTCGGGCAAGACGGAGATATACATCCACCTCATCCAGCGTGCCTTGGAGCGCAAGGAACAGGTGCTCTACCTGTTGCCTGAGATAGCCCTGACCGTCCAGATGATGCAGCGCCTGCAGCGCATCTTCGGCAACCGGTTAGGCATCTATCACTCCAAGTACAGCGACGCTGAACGTGTGGAAATCTGGCAGAAGCAGCTTTCGCAGAACCCCTACGACATCATCCTCGGCGCCCGTTCGGCAGTCTTCCTGCCCTTCCAGCGCTTAGGGCTAGTCATCGTCGACGAGGAGCATGAGACGTCGTACAAGCAGCAAGACCCTGCGCCGAGATACCATGCAAGAAGCGCAGCCATCATGATGGCGGCGCAAATGAGGAATGAAAGAAATGAAAGGAATGAAAGAAATGAAAGGAATGAAAAGGAAGAACCAAAGGTTCTCCTGGGTACTGCCACGCCGTCGTTAGAGAGCTATCATAACGCCAAGACGGGAAAGTACGGTCTGGTGGAGCTGAAGGAGCGCTATAAGGGTATCGAGCTGCCCGAGATACAGGTGGTAGATATTGCCGACTTGCAACGCCGCAAGATGATGGCGGGACCGTTCTCACCTCTTTTATTAATGCGTATGCGTGAGGCTTTGGCTCATGGCGAGCAGGTCATCCTCTTCCAGAACCGTCGCGGCTATGCTCCTCAGATAGAGTGTAGCCAGTGCGGCTGGGTTCCCACGTGTCAGCATTGCGACGTGAAGCTCACCCTGCACCGCCAACTGAACCAGTTGACATGCCACTACTGCGGATTTACCTACCGCGTGCCCACCGAGTGTCCTTGTTGTGGCTCCACCGACCTGCGTACACGAGGCTATGGTACGGAGAAGATAGAAGGACAGGTTCGCGAGGCATTCTCTGACTTGAAGTCAGAGTGTGGCGTTGCAATTGCCGACCTGAAGTCAGAAAATGGCGCTAAAATCTCTGAAGCCCGCATTGCCCGTATGGACTTGGACACCACCAGAACTCGCAATGCCTACGAACGCATTATCAGCGACTTCGGCGCTGGACGCACCAACATCCTCATCGGCACGCAGATGATCAGCAAGGGACTCGACTTCGACAACGTATCCGTGGTGGGTATTGTCAATGCCGACGTCATGCTCAACATGCCCGACTTTCGAGCCTACGAGCATGCCTTTATGATGATGGCACAGGTCAGCGGACGTGCAGGACGGAAGAAGAAACGCGGACTCGTCATCCTTCAGACCAAGCAGAAAGACCTGCCCGTCATCAGTCACGTGGTGAACAACGACTACGGCGCCCTCTACCGCCATCTCATTGCCGAGCGTCAGGCGTTCCGCTATCCGCCCTATACACATCTGATCTATGTCTTCCTGAAGCACCGTCATGAGAGTACCGTCCAGACTGCAGCCACCGAACTGGGCTCCCGCCTGCGCCAATGGTTCGGCTCACGTGTGTTAGGTCCCGACAAGCCCTCTGTCGCCAAGGTGAAGCAGCAGAACATCCGCAAGCTGGTACTCAAGTTAGAGTTGGGCATCGATATGAAACGAGTCCGCGAATACCTGCTGTTGGCCCAGTCGCAGATGCTCTCCGACAAGCGTTATGCCTCCCTGCAGGTTTACTACGACGTTGACCCGCTGTGAAGTAAATTGAAAATTTTCATTTTTCAATTATTAATTTTCAATTCTTTTTAGTACCTTTGCCAGCTGAAATTATTAATTAGTCAAAATAACGATGAATAAGAAAATACGCTTTTGTTTGTTTGCCTTGATGATGGCATGTACTTTGACAGGTTATGCCCAGCTCCCCAGCGTGACGCTGAAGACGATGGAGGGCAAGGCTGTTAGTGTAGATACTCTGAACAACGGCGGCAAACCTTTCATTATCGATTTCTTTGCCACGTGGTGCAAACCCTGTAACCGTGAGCTCGACGCCATCAGTGAGGTCTATGACGACTGGCGACAGGAGACTGGCGTACGCATTTTTGCCGTATCCATCGACCAGGCCCAGAATATAAATAAGGTGAAGCCGCTGGTTGACAACCACAACTGGGAGTACGACGTGCTGCTCGACCCCAATGGCGACCTGAAGCGTGCGTTAGGCATTCAGGTGATTCCCTACGTGCTCATTGTCGACGGACAGGGGAATATCGTCTACCGCCATAACGGCTATACCGACGGTGAAGAGTCGGAACTGATAGAAAAAGTCCGTACATTAATCAAAAAATAAATGAGGAGACTGCTACTCTCGCTGACGGCGTTGTTCTGTTCTCTGGCACTTGCTGCCCAAGAACAAATCTCTGACAAACAGTCAGGGAATGGGATTTCGTTGCATGGTACCATCCAGAGCGACGTACTGCTTCCACAGCGTGACGAGAAGATAGGTGCAGAGAAGACGGACGACCTGCTGACTAACACATACGTTGACTTGCAGCTGCAGAGCCATTATGTCGATGCCGGGGTGCGCATGGAGTACTTGGAGCACCCCCTGCCAGGTTTCGAGCGCGACTTCGAAGGATGGGGCGTTCCCCACTTCTGGGTCAAGGGACGTCTGGGCTGTGCTGAACTGACGGCAGGCACGTTCTATGAGCAGTTTGGTTCAGGACTCATCCTGCGTACCTACGAGGAACGCTCCTTGGGTATCGACAACTCGCTGTTGGGTGGCAGGTTGGTGGTAAAGCCCCTGAAGGGTGTCACCCTGAAAGCCCTGTCTGGCAAACAGCGCCGCTACTGGAAGTGGAACAAGTCGCTGGTGAGCGGTGCCGATGCCGAGGTGGCACTCAACGAGTGGATACCAGCCTTGCAGAAGTCGGAAACGGGTCTGACGTTAGGTGCTTCATGGGTCAACAAATATGAGAGTCAGGAGAACATCTTCGTGGATTCCACCCACAAGCTAAACCTGCCAGAGTATGTCAATGCATGGGACGTTCGAGCTACATTGAACAAAGGTCCGTGGAGCCTGCTGGCTGAGTATGCACAGAAGACACAGGATCCATCGTTCGACAACCAATATAATTACGACAAAGGGACTACCGCCTTGTTCTCAGGCTCTTACTCCCAGAAAGGGTTGAGTCTGCTCCTTCAGGCCAAGCGCAGCGAGAACATGTCGTTCCGCAGCCGTCGTTCGATGATAGGAACCTCGTCGTCCATCAACCACCTGCCGGCTTTCACACAGGAACATACCTACGCCCTGGCAGCCCTCTATCCCTATGCCACACAATTGGCTGGTGGTGAGTGGGCTTGGCAGGCTGAGGCAGGCTATAACTTCAAGCGTAAGACGGCACTGGGCGGCAAGTATGGCATGAATCTGAAGCTTAACTTCTCGCATGTCCGCTGGGAAGGTGAGACGTTCTATCAAGATATTGACGTCCAGCTGACACGTCGTTGGACGAAAGACTTCCGCCTGACGCTGATGTATATGAACCAGCGCTACAATAAGACCATCGTCGAAGGTGAGGGAGGTATGGTGCGCAGCAACATCTTCATCGCTGACGGCAAATACCAGCTGGCACCCAAGACGGCTCTGCGTGCCGAAGTGCAGTATCTGACGACGGCTGACGACCAGGGCGACTGGCTCTATGGACTCGTGGAACTGTCGTTAGCTCCCCACTGGATGCTTTCCGTCAGCGACATGTATAATGCTGGCGAGACAGAGCTTCACTACTATCAGGGTGGAGTGGCGTTCAGCACAGGTGCCCATCGCCTTCAACTGGGCTATGGACGGACACGTGCCGGCTATAACTGTTCAGGTGGCGTCTGCCGCTATGTGCCTGCCAGCAAGGGCGTCAGCCTGTCGTACAACTATAATTTCTGATTGTTGTATAATGAAAAAAATGAATGAAATGAAAGTAATGAAAGAAATAAAAATGAGAAATGAAGGAATGATAATGACATTTCTTTCATTACTTTTATTATTTATATGTGGAGCCTGCAGCCACATCGACGAGGCTGACCGGCTTATTTACGTGAAGCCAGATCCTGTCCAGCGTTGTGTGCTGCTTGAGGACTTTACGGGCCAGCGCTGCATCAACTGTCCGCGAGGTACTGAGGTGATTGAGCAATTGCAACAGGAGTATGGAGACTCCATACTGATTTCCGTGGGCATCCATAGCGGTCCGTTGGGTTTTGCAGGTAACAACACAATTATTGGTCTGGCTACTGATGTGGGCAATGAGTACTATAACCATTGGCAACTGGAATATCAGCCTGTAGGGTTGGTCAACCGTCATGGTGCCGTCAACTACACCGACTGGCCAGCGGCTGTTAAGACAGAACTCTCACGTCCCGCTCCCTTGTCAATGAAGGCTGAGGTGTCCATACAAGACAACGAGGTTGGCATCCGTCTGACGATGACAGGTACTGACGGCAGCACCAAAGGTAAGCTACAGGTCTGGCTGGTGGAGGATGGCATCACAGCGATGCAGCTCATGCCTGACGGTTCGGCTAACAGCCAGTATGTGCATAACCATGTGTTCCGTGTGGCAGTAAACGGTACGTGGGGCGAAGACTTCGAGCTTCAGGAGGGCGAAACAAAGACAACCAACCATACGCAGGTTGTTGATCCGTCGTGGAACCCTGCAAACCTTAATGTTGTGGCTTTCGTCTATAACAACCAGGGCGTGCTGCAGGCAGTGAAGGGAAAAATAAAAGAATAAAAGAATAAAAGATTAAAAGAATAAAAGAATAAAGATTGATAATTGAGAGAATGCTTATGAAGAAACTATTTACGCTGGTTTTGTTTCTGTTGACCACTGCATGTGCTATGGCGCAGGACAATACCTTCCAGTTCGTTGATGAAGGCGGCAACGTAGTGGCCAATGGCACAACACTCAACTGCCAGACGCTGGTGGAGGACGTTTTTCTTGGAAACTGCATCAAAACCGGACTTTCCGTCAAGAACACCACGGAGGCTACTGCTTCTATCCGTATGGTCTACAACATCGAGACCATCGACAACGGCATGTTCCAGATTTGTTTCCCAGAGAATTGCATCACACGTAGTGAGGCTGGAGAATACGCAACTACCGCAGGTAGCTTGGGCGCAGGCATGAAACGCAGTCTGCTGTGCGAATGGTTCCCTGACGGTTACGGCACTTGCAAGGTGCGGCTGACCATTGAAGTGCTTAATACCTTAGGTCTCAAAAAAGCCGACGGTCCTGCTGTGAACATCGTTTTCAACTATGCCGACCCTGCCCACATCGACAGTCAGAAGCGCAACGTTACCGTTACTGACAGCTATAACCTGCAAGGCCAGCACGTCGCTGCCCCCCATCAGGGAATTAGCATCAGCCGCCTTTCCAATGGAAAAACAGTTAAACACATTAATAAATAATCAACATTAGCTTATGAAAAAAGTATTTACTCTTCTCGTCATGCTCGCCACCGTTGGTGTGCTGAGTATGCAGGCACAAGTGCTTCAAAAAGCACCGTTTAAGAATGCTGTATCCAACAGGGCACAGCGAGCTGTTATCGAACCCGGATCCAACCAAGTCTGGTGGGGTTATTCAAAGAACTATAGCAGTCTGTCAAACGTAGGCGTGACGGCGGCTGACACCTATCATTGTGCCATCTTCGTTCCTGGCAATCATAAAATTGCCGGAGGTAAGACCATCGATGCTATCCGTATTGGAATGTTTGCCCCCAATGTCACTAATGTCAAGGTTTGGATTGCCAGTCAGAAACCGTCAGCCATTGACACCGACAATTGCCTGCAGGTTGTTGATGTCCCTGCTTCAGAACTTGGCAGCATTCAGATTGACGTGCCTCTTACCACACCTTACACCATTCCTGCCGAGGGTGTCTATGTCGGCTATTCGTTCACCATTACGAAGGTTGAATACCAAGATGATGCATACCCAGTGTTGTTCTTTAGCGAGAGTGGCGTCAGCAACGCTTTCTTCCTCAGGGCTGAGACTAACAGTCCCAACTGGAGTGATCTGACTTCGGAGTTTGGTAATCTGTACCTGCAAGTGCTGCTTAAGGGCGAATTTCCCACCAATATGGTGACACCCTCCGACTTCGGTCCCGTCTATGCGGAGGTTGGTACTGGCGTAAGTGCCATCTTTGCTGTGGAGAATCAAGGTGGCGACCCCGTCTCCAGCATTGACTACACCATCACAACCGACGATTTCACCAGTGCTGAGAGCCATGTCGATATAGACCCCGCTCTTGAAGGTTTCTCAAAGGGCCGCATGGTTGTTGCCATTCCCGCCGATGGCGTTCAAGGCAAGAAAGAAAAAACACTGACCATCACCAAGGTTAACGGCAAGGAAAACCTGGCTGACGACAAGACGGCCAAGTTCACGCTGTTTACCGTCAGCGAAATCATCAGCCGCAATGTCCTTGTAGAACAGTTTACTGGTATAGAATGCGGCTGGTGTCCGCGTGGTCATGTCGGTATGGCAAATATGCGTGAAGCCTACGGCGGCCGTTTTGTCGGTGTAGCCATACATCAATATATTCCAGCTGGTAAGTCACAGACTAGCGATGCCATGTTTATAGCTAAAAACAATTATGCCAAGCTTAACTTTGGTGGTGCTCCTTCGGCTCGTGTCAACCGTGGTGGAGAAGTGGATCCCTACTATGCTACAAACACTGGCATTTACAATACGATGGAGTCAGAAATGGCTATTCCTGGATTGGCTGACGTTCAGGTCAGCGGCACCTTCGACGAAGCCTTCACAAAGGTGGATGCCAAAGCCAAACTCCGTCCGTTGTTCGAGGGTACTTATAAGTTAGAGTTTGTACTGGTTGCCGACGGTCTGAAGGGTTCGGGTACAGGATGGAACCAGGCCAACTACTACAGTTCTGTCTATTCTAGTCAGACAAGCATTACCAAAGAAAGTCTGCCCGATGACTTGAAGTTCCTCTATGACTTAGGCGCATCATTCTATCCCACCTTCAACGACGTAGCCATTGCCAGCTCATATGTCGGCGGCTCAAACAAGGTGCCTGCACAGACAATTGCCGCTGGTGAAACAGCAGAGGTCAGCTATTCAATGGATCTTCCCACCTCTACGAAGTTGAAGAATGCCCTGCAGAAAGACCAGATCTACGTTATCGCCATCCTCATCGACAGCACGGGTAGCATTGCCAATGTGGGCAAGGCAAGGGTAGATGGTATCACAGGCATCTCCACTGTCAATGGCGGCAAGACCAATGAGACAGTCTTCTATAGTCTTGACGGACGTAAGCTCTCCGCTCCGCAGCAGGGCATCAACATTGTCAAGATGAGCGATGGAAGCACACGTAAGGTTATGATGAAGTAAAAGTTCGAACTGGCCGTTAGGTTAACGACCAATTGCCTTTGCGTATAAGAATGGAGAAAATCCTCAGGAGAACGTCAAGTTTTCCTGAGGATTTCTTCAACTTTTCTAGGTTAGAAGTCGACTTGGCAACCGAGACCAAGCACGTAGTTAGTACGGGTGAACGAGTCGCTGATGCCCTCTGAGGGATAGTTCTCGCGGTTATACTTTTCGTAGTTGGTCTGGAAGTAGGCGGCAGAGAGCATGATGTTGTCCTTCACTTTGTAGCTGAAACCAAGACCGATGCTGTAGCTGTTAGCCACAAACGACATGTCGTTCATGTACTGGTCCGACAGTCCGTAGCGTGTCAGCTGTCCACCACACGAGACGTTCAACCGGTCAGTCACGTCCCACTCGACACCAGCTAAAAACTCATTGGTGTTGTGGTCGAGCAGGTCCTGCGAGTTGTTATACCAGCTGGCATTCTTGTCGAAAAAATAGTGCCAGCCAATGTTCAGCGACACCACATCGACGGGTTTCCACTGGGCACCGACAGACAGCATGGCTGGGGCGTCCTCGTTAACCTTCTCACCGTCGCGGAACTTGTTGACGGCAGCAATCTCGCTGGCTTCATTGACCGTCGACTCGTTCTTCATGCGGATTTGTGTCCTGAACTCATACTTGGCGGCGAAGTTGAAGTTCTTTAACTTATAGTCTATACCGATGACGGGGGCGATGCCCAGACCGTCCTGGTTACACAGCAGGTTAACGCCTTGGGCGTACTTCTGCAACTGGTTCAGACTGGTCTTTGTGTTCTCCAACTGAGCCTGCTTGGCCAGCAGTTCGGCAGGAACGGGCACTCCCGCGGCCTCATACTTGGCGATGCCAGCGTTCACTTGCTCCAAACCATTGTTGATAGTGGTTGAGGCGCCCTGTAAGTAGTCGGCGAAGTCCACATAGCCGCCCTCGGTCTTTACCTCGATGTTGCTGATCTTGGCCTTATAGGTGGCGTCGCCGTAGAGCAGGCGCAGACCACCATAGACAGACAGGTTAGGATAAAACTTATAAGCGGCACCCACCTGTACACCATAATAATACTGGCGGCCTTTCATATATCCGTTCATGTCGTAACCCTGAGCGCCCAATGGTTTCAGCATGCCGGCAATGTTGCCTACAACGCTCTCGAAGGAACCCAGACCATCGGAAAACTCACACGAACCGCCACCACCAGGCACCGACATGTTGAGCTGAATGCTCCAGTTGTCCTTGTTATAGGCAGCTTGCAGCGAGGGAATCACAGGAGCATCGGCTACACCCTCGAATTCCTTAACGCTAAGACCGCCGTTCTTCTTGCCCAATGCAAAGACCGGATTAGTAGAGTTGATGGTACGAGTCTGGTGTGCGTACTGCCAGTTAAAGGCTATGTGGAAGCCGTCATTCATGAAGGCCACACCAGCGGGATTCGAGTAGACACCGTCCAATCCGATGGCTGCATCACGTGCAGGGTTCTTAAGGAATGATACACTTTGGTTGGTGTTGGTGAGTATACCGCCAGCCAAGGCACTTGTCACCGTCATCGTGAAAACAATCACTGAGAATACAATCTTTTTCATCTTTTAAACAAAAATTATCTAAAAACGGCTGCAAAGGTAATGCTATTGCACAAAACAGCTGCAAAAGTGCAAGATGAATTAAAGAATATTAACTAAAACCTGCACATTTTCTGCTCAAATGAGCGAAAATGTGCAGAAATTGTGTTCGCAAACACCAGTTTTTAGCCTCACTTTGTTATCGCGTTCACGCCTTCTTTTCGTCAGGATAACTGACGCGAGTATGATAGACCGTTTTCAGTTTTTCTATGAGTACGGTCTTGGCATACTGGATGTCACGGAACGTAATAGGACACTCGCGGAAGTAACCCTCGGCAACCTGGGTATCGATGAGCTTTTCCGCTAACTGACGGATAGACTGCTCGGTGTAGTCGGGCAGGGAACGTGATGCGGCCTCCACGGTGTCGGCCATCATCAGACAAGCTTGTTCGCGGGTGTAGGGATTAGGACCGGGATAGGTGAACAGCAGTTCGTCGACGGGTTCGTCAGGATGTTCGTTCTTATAGCGGATAAAGAAGAACTTGGCCTTGCCCAGACCGTGGTGGGTAGCGATGAACTCACGGATGACCTTCGGCAGGTTGTATTTGTCAGCCATCTTCAGGCCTTCCGTCACGTGACTGATGATGATCTGTGCGCTCTCTATGTCAGTCAGCATCTCGTGTGGGTCGATACCCGACTGGTTTTCCGTGAAGTAGATGGGGTTCGACAATTTGCCGATGTCGTGATAGAGGGCTCCCGTACGCACCAGTTGGGCCCTGGCATCAATCTTGTTGGCTATCTCGCCAGCCAAGTTAGCCACCTGGATGGAATGGTTGAAGGTACCTGGGGCTACTTCGCTCATACGACGGAGCAGTTCATTGTTCGTGTTAGAGAGCTCAATGAGGGTGATGTCGCTGGTAAATCCAAAGGCCTTCTCGATGAGATAGAGCAATGGATAGGCGAAGAGTAGTGCGATACCGTTTACTATCAGGTAGTTGTAGGTACGGTAGTCTATCATGGTGAGTGCCGTAGCCTGGGTCCAGTCGAAGGTCAGATTGACGGCTATGCAGGAAATGGTAATGCTGATGGCCGACTTGAAGAGCTGTGAGCGCTGGGAGAGTTCGCGCAGGGAGTTGATGGCCACGATGCCTGCCACAGTCTCGACAACGACAAACTCGAACGGATCCTGTAGCATGATGGCGCAGATGAGTATCATTGTGAAGTGCGTCATAAAGGCTGTCCTGGAGTCCATAAAGATGCGTATGAATATGGGCACCATGGCGTAGGGCAGTATATAGACGTGAATGAAGGTGCTTCTGACAAACAGCGCCGTCAGCAGTGAGAAGATGATGATTAGCGTATAGAGCATGGCGAGGCTGCGCGGCTTCTCAAGATAGTCCTTCCGATAGAGGATGAGGTAGAAGGTGAAGCATATCATGAGGATGGCGACGTAGAGCACCTGTCCCAACTGTGAGATGCGGTTTTGTGTGCGGTCTTGATTGCGACGGTCGTTCTCCTTCATGTACGACTCGATGATGTGGTAGGTGCGGTCGGTGACTATTTCGCCGCGGTCCACTATCTTCTGTCCTGTCTGCACCAGTCCGCTGGCCAGTGGGATGCTCGCTAACAGTTCATTCTTGCTGGTTTCGCTGCGCTCACGGTCGTAAATCAGGTTTGGCACAATGTAATCGTTAAGGTTGCACTTTTGCAGTTGCGCCCTATAAGGTGAGAGCATACCGTCCTGAAACAGTTGTTCGTATGCTTTTTTCTGTGAATAGACTTCCATGATGGATACACTGGTGGCCTCCTTGTTGCTGACCACGCGTATCATACTGGAGGTGTCGCTGTACAGTTCGTCATACTCCTTTGACTCCATAATGCCTTGGCGGTAGAGACTATGCAGACGGTTGGAAATGACGCTGATGTAATCGTTAGGCACATCGGCAATGCCGTCGGCATAGTCTTGGGCAAACTTATTGACCATCTGGATTTCCGTCTCCTCATGCAAACGATAATAAGGCTCGTATTCCCGCATCACGCTGTCACGTTCGTGTTTGATGGCCTCTTCAGACTTCATGACGGCGAAGTCGAAGGGAGCTGTAAACTCGGCATATTTCCAAGGTTTGCCTTTTTCTACGTGGAAGATGCTGCTATTGTCGTGAGGCATGGCCCATACGACAATGATGACGGTGACAATGACGGGAAGGACGCGCGTCAGAATGTCACGCCAGGCTATGTTCTCTTTGATGTTCAGACTGTTCATTTGCGGATAAAGAGTAATCAATTTCGCTTTTACCGTGCAAAGATACTAAATAATTCATAATTCATAATTCATAATTCATAATTATTTTGTAACTTTGCACCTAAAATAATAAAAATATGTCAGAAAGAAGAGTAAGAGTGCGTTTTGCACCGAGTCCTACAGGGGCTTTGCATATTGGCGGCGTACGTACCGCTTTATATAATTATCTGTTTGCCCGTCAGCATGGCGGCGACCTGGTTTTCCGTATTGAAGATACCGACTCCACGCGTTTCGTGCCTGGTGCCGAGGAGTATATCATAGAGTCGTTCAAGTGGCTTGGCATCAAGTTCGACGAGGGCGTGTCGTTTGGTGGCGACAAAGGTCCCTACCGCCAGAGCGAGCGTCGAGACATCTATAAAAAATATGTACAGCAACTGCTGGATGCCGGCAAGGCATACATTGCTTTTGACACCCCGCAGGAGTTGGAGGCAAAGCGTGCCGAGATACAGAATTTCCAGTATGACTGCCATACCCGCAGTCAGATGCGCAACTCGCTGACGCTGCCTCAGGAGGAGGTAGATCGACTCATCGCTGAGGGTCAGCAGTATGTGGTACGCTTCAAGGTGGAGGAAGGTCAGGAAATTCTTGTCAATGACCTCATCCGTGGCGAGGTGCGTGTCAAGAGCGACATCTGCGACGACAAGGTGCTCTACAAGAGTGCCGACGAGCTGCCGACCTACCACTTGGCCAACATTGTTGACGACCACTTGATGGAGATTTCGCATGTCATTCGTGGTGAGGAGTGGTTGCCATCGGCACCGCTGCACGTTATGCTCTATCGTGCCTTCGGCTGGGAAGATACCATGCCGCAGTTTGCCCACCTGCCGCTGTTGCTCAAGCCCGTCGGCAACGGCAAGCTCTCCAAGCGCGACGGTGATAAGCTGGGCTTCCCCGTATTCCCCTTGGAATGGCATGATCCCAAGACGGGCGAAGTCAGCTCAGGCTATCGCGAGCAAGGCTACTTGCCCGAGGCCGTCATTAACTTCCTGGCTCTGCTGGGCTGGAGTCCTGGTAACGATCAGGAAATGATGACACTCGACGAGATGGTCAACCTGTTCGACATTTCCAAGTGCTCGAAGAATGGTGCCAAGTTTGACTTTATGAAGGCAGAATGGTTCAACCGCCAGTATCTCTTGCAGCGTCCTGACAGCGACTGGTGTCCAGCCTTCGACAAGGTGCTGAAGGAGAATGGCATTACAGCCACTGCCGAGCAAGAAGCTGAAGTGGTGCGTATGATGAAAACCAAGGTCATTGAAGTGACAGACAAGCAGGGCAACACCAGAAAGCGCAACATTTCCTTCCCCAGTGACCTCTGGCCGCTTACGAAGTTCTTCTTCGTGGCTCCCACCGACTTTGACAGGGAGGGTGACAAATTTATCCGCAAGAACTGGAATGAGCATACGGCAGAGCAGATGCGCCAGATGCAAGCTGTGCTGGAAACCATCAACGACTGGAGCGTGGAAGGCCAAAAGGCCGTCATCGACCCATGGGTGGAGCAGGTGGGTTTCAAACCTTGGAACGCATGGCGCATTGCCCTGGTTGGCACAGGTCAGGGACCTGATATGTACGAACTTTCTGCCTTCCTCGGCAAAGAGGAGACCCTGCGCCGCATGCAGCACGCCATTGAGGTTCTTGGGTCGTAATAACGTAATAAAGAAATAACGAGACACATTGTATAATATAATCATTTATATCTACCAGTTAGGCGTCATTATTGCGAGCTTCTTCAATGAGAAGGTGCGCAAGATGTGGCGTGGAGAGCGCGAGGCTGTTCGCATTCTGCGTGAACAGGTAGATCCTAATGCCAAATATGTATGGTTCCATGCCGCCTCGTTGGGTGAGTTCGAACAGGGTCGTCCGCTTATGGAACAGTTGCGCAGCGAGCATCCGGAATACAAGATCTTGCTGACATTCTTCTCGCCGTCGGGTTATGAGGTACGTAAGAACTATTCTGGTGCCGACATCATCTGCTACCTGCCGTTAGACACCATCACCAACGCCCGTCGCTTCCTGCGTACAGTAAGGCCTGTCATGGCGTTCTTCATCAAGTATGAATTCTGGTATAACTATCTGCACATCCTGAAGCACCGCAATGTGCCGGTTTACAGTGTTTCCAGCATTTTCCGTCCAGACCAGGTTTTCTTCCGCTGGTATGGTAAGCAGTATAGTCGCGTGCTAAAGTGCTTTACCCACTTCTATGTGCAGAATGAAGTGAGTCTTCAGTTGTTGGCAAAATTGGGCATCCATAATGTCACCGTTGTCGGAGACACCCGTTTTGACCGCGTGTTGCAGATTAAGGCTGCCGCCAAACAGCTGCCGGTTGTAGAAGCATTCTGCCAACCCTCAAAAGTTTTTGTGGCCGGCTCTTCATGGCAACCTGACGAGGACATCTTCATTCCATTCTTCAACAAGCATAAGGACTGGAAACTCATCATCGCTCCTCACGTCATTGGTGAAGACCACCTGCAACAGATAGAGCACCAACTGGCAGGTCGTAAAGTAGTGCGTTATACCGATGCCACCGAAGACAATGTCCAAGAGGCAGAAGTACTTATCATCAATTGCTTTGGATTGCTCAGCAGCATATATGGCTATGCTTGTGTAACTTACGTTGGTGGTGGCTTTGGTGTAGGCATCCATAACACTTTGGAGGCTGCCGTCTGGGACGTACCTGTCATTTTCGGTCCAAATAACCAGCGTTTCCAGGAGGCGCAGGGTCTGAAGGCTTGTGGCGGAGGACAGGAAATCACCAGTTCGGATGACTTCTGCCGTATCATGCAGCGCTTTATCGACCAGCCACAGACCATAGATGAGGCTGGCCGGCAGTCTGGTGCTTACGTCAAGCAGATGACTGGCGCCACGCAGAAAATCCTCGCCGACGTTAAATTATAAATTGTCAAATTGTAAATATCTGTGGCTTTAATTAAGAGTTATAAAGGTATGTCGCCCAAGTGGGGCAAAGACTGCTACTTCAGCGAGAACGCCACCATCGTGGGAGATGTCACGCTGGGAGATGAATGTTCTATATGGTTCAATGCCGTCGTGCGTGGTGATGTGGCTCCCATCACCATCGGCAACTGCACCAATGTTCAGGATGGCTCGTGTGTCCATGTGACTTTCGATACAGGTCCTACGCATATCGGCAACTATGTTACCATTGGCCATAACGTCACCGTGCATGCCTGTACCATCCACGACCATGCTCTCATCGGTATGGGTTCAACGCTTCTCGATGGTTGCGAGGTGGGCGAGGGCTCTATCGTGGCTGCCGGCGCTCTGGTGTTGCAGAACACGAAGATTCCTCCCGGCGAGATATGGGGCGGCGTCCCTGCCAAGTATATCAAGCCCGTTCGTCCAGGACAGACAGACAATGCCGAGCACTACGTCGCATACTCGAAAGAATATTTGAAAGCCGACCAATGAGTGCAAAGAACCGTTTCCTTCGTCTTTCTTGTATGAAGAAGACGGCCGTTTTACTATTTTCTCTGTTTGCACTATTACCTCTTACGTTGTGTGCCCAGCATCCCGAGACGTACGAGTGGCGAACACCCAGTAAGAACTCCTCTGAGTCGATGCCCTGTGGTGGCGGAGATGTAGGTATGAATGTGTGGTGCGAGGACGGCGACGTGCTTTTCTATCTTTCACGCTCAGGGTGTTTCGACGAGAACAATACTCTGCTGAAACTGGGACGTTTCCGCATCCACCTGTCTACACCGTTCGATACGAAGTCGTTCCGGCAGCAGTTAGTGCTCTACGACGGCTATTGTCAAGTAACCGACGGCCAGCACTGGGTAGTCATCTGGGCCGACGTCAACAAACCCGTAGTGCATGTCGAAGTATCGTCGGAGAAGGAGAAGTGTGACGTCGACGTGACTTACGAGTCGTGGCGTACCAAAGACCGTGAGATGACACGTCGTGAGGCCTTCCAGAGCAGTTGGAAATTTGCTGCTCCCAAAGGTACTAAGACCTTACGCGACAGTATTGAAGTCCGTACCGATGGCATCGTCTTCTTCCATAGAAACAAGCAAGAAACCATCTTCGACGCCACCGTCAGCCAGCAACAGATGGATGCTGTCAAGGACAGTCTTTATAACCCTTTGAAGAACCTCACCTTCGGAGGCTACCTGCATGGTGACCAGTTTCTGTTCAAGGGTCGCACCCAAGGCCGTCATGCCAGCACCGATTACGAAGGATGGACGCTCCAGTCGCGCCGTCCCTTGCAGCGCCACGCCTTCACTATCACTATGGCTACATGTCAGGGTTCCCTCGCTGAGTGGCAGTCATTGCTCAACCAGACGCAACGCGCCATCCAGACCAAGCGTGACTATAAGCTTACCCGCGACTGGTGGCACCAGTTTTGGGAAAGAAGCTATATTAAAGGGAATGAAAGGAATGGAGGTAATGACCTTGCACAGTCCATTTCTCATTTAACCAGGAACTACACACTCTTTCGCTATATGCTGGGCTGCAACAGCCGTGGTCAGTGGCCGACGAAGTTCAACGGCGGACTCTTTACTTTTGACCCCGAGTTCGTCCACCATGCCGGACACCCTGTGGCAAAGGGTGTCAGCCCTGACGAATATAACCTCTCGCCAGACTACCGCAATTGGGGCGGTGGTGTACATACGGCGCAGAACCAGCGACTGGTCTATTGGCCCATGCTGAAGAGTGGTGACTACGACTTGCTGTTGCCCCAACTCCGTTTCTACCTTAATATATATAAGAACGCCGAGGAACGTTCGCGCCATTATTGGGGGCACGAGGGTGCCTGCCTCACCGAACAAGTCGAGAATTATGGCTTGCCTTGCTATGCCGAGTATGGCACAAAGCGTCCCAATGGTTTCGACCCAGGCATGCAGCGCAATGCTTGGTTGGAGTACGAGTGGGACACCTGTCTGGAGTTTTGCATGATGGCATTGGAGGTCTTGTCAATTGAGAATAGTGAATTGGACATTTCTAAAACTCAACTAACCGATTTCATCACGTCCTGCCTGCGCTTCTTCGACGAACATTACCAGTACCTCGCTACCATGCGTGGTGCCAAAAAGCTGGATGGCAACGGCCATCTGGTGCTTTATCCAGGCAGTGGTGCCGAGACGTTCAAAGGTGCCTACAACAGTACTTCGACCATTGCTGCCCTGCGCACCGTCGCAGAAGAACTGCTGAGAAATGTCTCGGCGCAGCCTATTTCTCATTTCTTAGAGCGTCTCCCTGATATTACCGTCCGTGACGGCATGATTCAGCCCGCCCTGCACTATGAGCGGGTGCAGAACACAGAAACCACCCAGCTCTATCCCGTCTTCCCTTGGCGCATGTACGGTGTGGGACGACCTGACTTAGAGATAGCTCGTAATACCTATCTCAACGACTCGTTGGCCGTCAAATTCCGCTCTCACGAGGGATGGAAGCAGGATGCTATCTGGGCAGCTTGTTTAGGACTTACCGATGAGGCTGCACGCTTGGTGTCTTTGAAACTCGCTGATGGTCCCTATCGTTTTCCTGCTTTTTGGGGACCGGGCTTTGACTGGAGTCCTGACCACAACTGGGGCGGTTCAGGCATGATTGCCCTTCAGGAGATGCTGCTTCAGGAGGTTGGTGACACCCTCTATCTTTTCCCTGCTTGGCCCAAGCAATGGGATGTCAGCTTCCGCCTCCATGCACGTGGTGGGGTGACCGTCGAAGCCGAGTTGAAGGATGGACGCGTCATTAGTGCAAAAGCCTCGTCAGACCAAAAGAAAATAGTCTTACCATAAAATGAGGCTAAGGGTAGGATACCACACAATAAGAAAAAACTGAGGGTTGGATGTCATACATCACAACCCTCAATTAGTCTCAGACTTTCTTTCACCTTAGTCGTTAATCACTTTCTGGATAGTGCCGTCTTCGTTGTAGAACAGGCGCTGCACCTTCAGCGAACGCAAGTGGGTGATGTCGTTCGAAGGTACGCAGTCGTGGTAGCAGAGATACCACTGCCCCTTGAACTCTACGATGCTATGATGGGTTGTCCAGCCCACGACAGGGTCGAGGATGACACCCTGATAGGTGAACGGTCCGTAGGGGTTGTCGCCGATGGCATAGCACAAGAAGTGGCTGTCGCCAGTAGAGTAAGAGAAATAGTACTTACCATTATACTTGTGCATCCAGCTGGCCTCGAAGAAACGGTGAGGATCGCTAGCTTTCAGAGGCTGTCCGTCCTTGTCGAGAATGACAACGGCACGCGGAGCCTCAGCAAACTGTAGCACGTCGTCGCTCATGCGTACCACATTGCTGGGAATAGCAGGATAGTCGGCCTTTGCAAAGAGCTCGCCCTGATGGTCTGGAGCAGCACCGAGGTCGATGAGTCCGTTCTGGTCGCCATACTTGCCAAAGACGGGAGCCAGTCCGTTGGGTAACGGGCGCCACCACTGCAGCTGTCCGCCCCAGAGGCCGCCAAAGTAACAATAAACCTGGCCGTCGTCGTCCTTGAACACGCAGGGGTCAATGGAGAACGAGCCTCGGATGGGCTTATCCATTGGAACAAATGGGCCTTCAGGTTTGTCGGCCACAGCTACACCAAGACGGAACACACCATCGTAGGCCTTTGCCGAAAAAACGAGATAGTACTTGCCATTTTTCTCAACACAGTCGTTATCCCACATCTGTTTCTCAGCCCAGGGTACGTCCTTCACGTCAAGGATGACACCATGATCTGTCACCTCGCCGTTCTCAATATCGTCCCACGAGAGCACGTGGTAGTCCTTCATCTGGAAGTGTCCGCCATCGTCGTCGAAACACTCGCCGGCATCCCAGTCGTGGCTGGGATAGATGTACAGCTTGCCGTTAAACACATTAGCCGCAGGGTCGGCCATATAGTCACTGGGGAAAAGATACCTTGGTTTCATAGTCTTTTGTTTATTGTTTCGTTATGTCGATATTACGTTATCACGTTATGTTGTTATCACGAGTTATTTATAAAGGTTAATAATCTCGTTGACGACCGGCTTTGCCTGATACTGGCGGTCGAAGAGCAGCGGATAGTTTGTGCGTCCTTTGACGGGCCAGCCGTTAAGCCACGAACCGCCGTCGCTGACGCCCCACAGGTTGATGCGACTGATCTGCGCACGGTGTTTGTAGTAGATGTTGAACAGCTGCATCCAGCGGGCGTCCACTTCCTTTTGTTTCTCCTTGGGCAGACCGGCAGTATAGGGGTTCAGCTTTTGCTGCATCTCGAAATTCTGACTGATGTCGGCACCGCCGAAGCCTTCCGGGCTGGGCAGCACGTTGAGGTCGAGTTCGGTAATCATCACCTTCACGCCACAGGCGGCAAAGGCGTCCATCGATTTTTCGTACTCTTCTAAGTCAGGATAGTCTAAGCCGTTATGACTCTGCATGCCCACGCCGTCAATGCGCAGACCTTTCTCTTTCAGCTTCTTGACCAGTCGGCAGACGGCATCGCGCTTGTCGGGCTTGGCCATCGAGTAGTCGTTGTAGTAAAGCTCGGCATCGGGGTCTGCCTCATGGGCAGTACGGAAGGCAATCTCGATGAACTCCTCGCCAAGCAGACGGTAGTATGGGGAATTGCGGAACGAGCCGTCGTCGTTGATGGCTTCGTTCACTACATCCCAACCGTGTACTTGACCCTTGAAATGGCCTACGACCGTCTTGATATGCTTGATGATTCGCTCTTTCAGCACCTCCTTTGAGGCAGGACTGGCTGTGTATCCATTAGTGAACCACCAGTCGGGAGCCTGCGAATGCCATACTAAGCAATGACCAATGACTTTCAGGTTGTGCTGCTGGCAGTAGCTGACGAACTTGTCGGCTACGCGGAAGTCGAAGATGCCCTCGGCAGGAGCCAGCGACTCGGGCTTCATACAGTTCTCGGCCACGGCACAGTTGAAGTGCTTGTCAACGATGGCATCGCCCTCTGGTACCTGCCCATCGCTTTGCCACTGGTTGATGGCAACGCCGATGAGACTATACTTGCCGATTGCATCCTTAAGTCCTTGAGCGTTGGCAGAGGTCGCAAAGCCTACTGCCAGCGCTATAACGATGAGCTTCTTCATAGAGCTTTATTTGCTGCGTTCTTCAATCTTCTTGTTGATGTCGTCAATCACCTCGTCAGTCAGTTCATAACGGCTGATGATGAACATAGCCAGGGCCAGGAGCAGGGCGGGGATGACGCAAACTAGCCACAGGATACCCTCCTCGGCAAACGGAGTCTGCTGAATGACATTGCTATTATAGCCTACGTATGCCAGAACGGCCGGACCGACAATGCTTCCGAAGGTCATACCAGCCTTGAAGAACAGTCCCGTCAGGGCATTGACGATACCAGAGATACGGCGACCGGTGGTGTATTCGCCATAGGATATCACCTCAGGCACCAAGGCCCACATATAACCTGTAGCCACGATGACACCAGTACTCTTGATGAACTGAGCCACGTAAATCATCATCATGCTCGGATTCTCCATCTTGGAAATGACATAGAGCATGGCCATACCGATGATGGCGGCACCAAGGAAGATGTAGAACATATTCTTCTTACCGACCATGCGCTTGAACCAGGGAACAAGGGGCATGAACAAGAAAGCTGGAATTGAACCCAAAGCCATGAAGATGGACAGTTCCTGAGCCGAGCCGTGCAGGTTGCTGTTGATGAAGTATGCTCCAGCGGCATTACCTACCGACATCATGGCGAAGGCAGTGATGAAGAAGAAGGCGAGGACACGCAAGGGACGGTTGCGCAGGAACTCCATCCAGAGGTCACTGACCTTCACGTCTTCTGTGGACTTCGCATCCATCACCACACGTTCCTTACACTGAGTGAAGCAGAACACAAGCAGGCAGAAACCGATAATGGCATAGATGGTCATCGTGGTGAACCATGCCGAGGGGTCTTTCGGGAGGCTGTCTGACGGTGCACCTGCAATCAGGGCAATGAACAGGGGCAGACCGGAGTTAACGGCCAGACCACCGAGGTTGGCCATGAACATACGGACTGACGTGAGGATGGTAATCTCGTTGGTATCGCGAGTCAGCGAAGAGTTCAGCGCTCCGTACGGCACATTGATAAACGTATAGAGCAACTGCATGGAGATATATGTCACGTAGGCATATATCAGCGACGGTGCAAAGCCATTGTAGAAGCAGAGGATGGCGAAGCCCGACAGCGGAATACCCACATAGAGCAGGTATGAGCGGTATTTACCGTAACGCGGGTTGCTCTTGTCAATCAGCGCACCCACAATGGGATCCCAAATGACGTTAGCCACGTTACCCACTAAGAACATGACGGCCACCGCTGACGGTGTAAGTCCGTAGATGTCGGTATAAAAGAACAGGAGGTAAGTGCAGATTACCTGAAAGATGAGGTTTTGTGCAAGGTCACCGGAACCGAAGCCGATACGTTGCACCCAGGAGAGTTTGTAGAAACCTTTCGTTTCTTGCGTTTCTAATGATGCCATTGTTGTTTAGGTTTTTTATGAATATTAATTTGGTGCAAAGTTACGCTTTTCTTCCCAAACCGACATTTTGACATGTTACAAAAACCTTTGTTTTTTGTAGCACAACAAAAGAAAATGTCAATTTTTGGCGGTTTCAACGAAACTTTTTGTTACTTTTGCACAAAAATCAGAAACTATGAAACGTCATTTCCTTTTTCTTCTTGTCTGTCTCCTCGCCATCATTGCCGAGGCTAAAGTGCAACTGCCACAGCTGTTCCAGTCGGGAATGGTGGTGCAGCGCAACAAACCTATCCCTGTCTGGGGTACTGCCGATGCTGGCGAACAAGTTACTGTCACCTTCCGCAAAAAGACTTACACCACCACAGCCGATGCCAATGGCCGGTGGCGTATCGATCTGCCCAAGCAGAAAGCCGGTGGACCGTACGTGTTGGATATCAATTCCGTCTCCTTCTCTGACGTCTGGGTCGGCGACGTGTGGCTCCTTTCCGGGCAGTCGAACATCGATGTCACCATCGAACGTGTCTATCCGCAGTATGTCAACGAAATAGATGCCTTCGACAACCAGCAGGTGCGCTTGTTCCGTGTCCAGAACGAGACGAACACCCACGGTCCACAGAACGATATCCGTCCGACCCGCATCAACTGGTTATCGCTGAACAAACAGAATGCGTGGCTCTTTTCTGCCGTAGGTTCGTTCCTTGGCAAGCGTATGCAGGAGCAAACTGGCGTGGCGCAGGGCATCATCGTCAACAGCTGGGGCGGTACGCCTATTGAGGCGTGGATCTCGGCCGACAGTCTTCAGCGCGATTATCCCATGCAAGTGGAAAAGACCCGTCTTTACGACAACCCCGACTTTGTACGTAGTCAGGCTCAGGCCAACGGCCAGGCGGACCGCCGCTGGAGCGAGCTGTTGGATGCTCGCGACTCCATCAGTCTCTTTACGGCATTGGACTATGATGACAGCCAGTGGCAGACCATCGACCAGGGCCAGTGGGGCTGGCGTGGTATGGGGAGCACGTGGCTCCGTCAGCATATATATATAGATAAGGTACACGCGGGAAAGCCTGCCCGTCTGTTGCTTGGTACGCTCTTCGACCAGGACGTCACCTACGTCAACGGCCAACAGGTGGGCCGTACCTACTACCAGTATCCGCCACGCCGCTACGACATTCCTGAGGGTCTGCTCCGCGAGGGTGACAATGTCATCACCGTACGCTTTATCGGTAAATATGGCATGGCACACTTCATTCCGGAGAAACCTTATATGCTTTGCTTCGGCGCTGACCGCTTCAGCCAGAACCCCATGCCGCAGGACGTTCTGCTCCTCAGCAGCCAGTGGAAGCACCACGACGGCGTTGCTATGCCGCCTTGTCCAAGTGGTGACGTGAGTCTCCAGAATATGGCTACCACGCTGTACAATGCCGTGCTCCATCCCTTGGCACCCTATGCCTTGAGTGGCGTGGTGTGGTATCAGGGTGAGTCGAACACAGGTAATCCGGCACCATACGCCGACTTGCTGAAGAAGATGATTGGGAACTGGCGCACCCTGTGGCAAGAGTCCACACTTCCTTTTTGTGTGGTACAGCTTGCCAACTACGACGGTCGTCAGCAAACGGGTAATCCACAGCCCATCACCCCACAGACTGCCCCCGTCAACAGCAACTGGGCTCGTCTGCGTGAGGCTCAGCGCACCGTAGCCGCCAACGATCCTTATACGGAGTTGGCCTGTATCATAGATCTGGGTGAGAAGGTGGACATCCATCCCTTGCGTAAGAAAGAGGTGGCCGAACGTATCAGTCTCTGCTTCGACCGGCTGGTCTTTGGCAAGAAGGTACAACTGTCGCCCTACCCTGTCAGCGCCGAATGCAAAGCCGCAGGAGATCAGCAAGGCTCTGAGGTCGTCATCACTTTCGACCAGCCTATCCAAGGCGGACAGGTAGTACCAGAGATGGAGGTTGCAGACAGCAATGGACTTTTTATGAATGTAGAGGCCTTCTGCTCTGAAGGCAATAAGATCTCGTTGAAATCGCCCATTTCTGATCCTGTCAAGGTACGCTACGCTTGGAAAGACTGTCCGCAGGCCACGCTTCGCAGCACCACCGGTCTCCCCGTCACGCCCTTCGAGGTCAAGCTCGAAGAGCCCGCATCGCATTAAGCACGGCAAGGACAGTGACGCCGACATCTGCAAAGACGGCTAACCACATGGTGGCGATGCCGACGGTCGCCAAGAGCAGGACGGCCACTTTGACGCCAATGGCAAAGGCTACATTCTGACGGGCGATGCCGATAGTGCGGCGTGCCAGACGGATGGCGGTAGCTATCTTCGACGGCTGGTCGTCCATCAGCACCACGTCGGCAGCCTCTATGGCGGCATCGCTGCCCAAGCCTCCCATAGCGATACCCACGTCAGCACGCTTCAGTACAGGAGCGTCGTTGATGCCGTCGCCGACGAAAGCGACAGCAGAATCGTGGGGACAGGTTGCTTGATTCTTGCAAGAATCATGAACCTGTGATTTTGCAAAGAACTTCACCTTATCAGCAGGCAGCAGTTCGGCATGATATTCATCGAGGCCTAATTTCTCCGCCACATGTTGTGCCACCTCCTGGCGGTCGCCCGTCAGCATGACGGTACGGCGGATGCCTAACGCCTTAAGGGCGGCAATGGCATCGGCGCTGTCGGCCTTGATGCGGTCGTTGATGACTATGTGGCCGGCATAGTTAAACGTGTCACCTCCCGCTCCCGCTTCACACTTGTCACTTTCCGCAATAGCCACATGGATAATGGTTCCCGTATGGTGGCAGTCGCGCCACTCGACGCCTAACTGTTCCATCATCTTGCTGTTGCCCACGCATACCGTACGGCCAGCCACGTTGGCACGGATGCCGTGACCGGCAATCTCCTCGACATCGGTGACACTGCAGCCGTCGTTAGCTTCGTTGGGGAAGGCATTACGCAGGGCGGCTCCGATGGGGTGGGTGGTGAAGTGCTCCACATGGGCTGCCAGATGCAGCAGTTCCTCTTCCCTAACTCCCTTAACTTCTTTGTCTTCTCTAACTTCTTGACCTTCACATCCTTCTTTCCCTCCATGTATGGCCTCGACGGCAAACTCGCCGTGGGTCAGGGTGCCTGTCTTGTCGAACACCACCGTGTCTATCTTGGCCAGTACGTCCATGTAGTTGCTGCCTTTGATGAGGATGCCTTTGCGCGAGGCTCCACCCAGTCCGCCGAAGAACGTCAGAGGCACGCTGATGACCAGCGCACAGGGACAGGACACAACGAGGAAGATGAGTGCGCGATAGATCCACGTGGGAAGCGCCTCGGTCATTGCAACAAGATTGATGGTGAGCCCGTCGAACCACATGAAGCCTGAAACTACTGGCGGCACGATGGCTAAGGCGAGGGCGACGAATACCACGATGGGTGTGTAGATGCGGGCGAAACGGGTGATGAACGACTCGCTCTGCGACTTATGCTCGTCGGCACTCTCCACCAGCCGGATAATCTTCGACACGGTACTCTCGCCGAAGTCTTTGGTAGTACGGACACGGATGACGCCGCTCAGGTTGATGCAACCCGATATGACCTCATCGCCTTCCGTAACGTCCCGTGGCATGCTCTCGCCCGTCAGCGCTACAGTGTTCAGCGCCGTGCTACCGCTTATGATCTGTCCGTCCAAGGGAATCTTCTCCCCAGGTCGTACTACGATGACCGACCCCACCGCCACTTCCTCAGGACTGACGTCGCGGACCTCATCCCTCGTCCCCATTTCTTTCATTTCATTCATTCCTTTCATTTCTTTCATTTCCACATGCGCCACATCGGGTCGGATGTCCATCAGATGAGAGATGCTGTCGCGGCTCTTCCCTTCGGCATAGCCCTCGAACAGTTCGCCCACCTGGAAGAACAGCATGACAAACACCGCCTCCGGAAATTCCGTCTCGCCACCTGGCAGAAAGCCGATGCACAGCGCGCCGATGGTGGCGACGGCCATCAGAAAGTGCTCGTTGAACATGTCTCCCTCAGTGATGCCCTCCCAGGCCTCCCCGAGCGTTTCGTGCCCTATTAATAAATAAGGTACGAGATAGACCAGCAGCAGTTGCCACGTCTCCAGTTCGAAGTTCTTCTCTATCAGTACCGCGCCGACCAGCAATACCCCCGTCGCCACGATGAGAGCTATCTTACTCTTTAGACTACCCTCCTCGTGTTCATGATGATGCTCATGTTTGTGTTCATGCTCGTGCTGATGTTTATGCTGATGTTCATGATGATGCTCGTGTTCATGCTCACAGCAATGTCCGCAATGGTGATGTTCGTGTGCCATAATCTTTTCGTTTTATCATTTCTGGCTGCAAAGGTACGACAAACGAAATGCAACCCGGTTGCAAACACCCATCTACTGCCTCCAACGAGCAAGAATTGGGACCCATACGCGATAAGTCCTGATTAGCCTTCTGCCTATTATTTGTATGACACTACTATATTATAATCATAATAACTGTCCGTCTCTTTCAACATGGCATAATAATTAGCCTCATTTGTAGTCCCCTTGTAATAGTAATCATAGCTTGCATTTGTTTCGGATGACATTGTGATGTTCAACGCTCTTAATTCATTAACCATTTCTACAAGTTTAGAAAAGGGAGTGGACAGCTTTGACTTATCTATGCGAAGAGTGTAAGAAACATACTTGGTGTTGCTAACGTACAGACCGTAGAGCGGCACTCCTTTGTACACAAGATTTGCAAGACTACTATTACTCGTCACATAAATACTGAAATACGTATCACCTTCCCTAATGACGTAATTCTCTTTACATTTGTTCTTTATTTCTAAATAGGAATATAATGTAAAGGCTGCACCGTAAAGTGTTCCAAAAGGTCTGGCCAACATTTCCTTAAGCACCATTTCTTGCGAAGCTGCTTTTGCCTCCTGAGTAACACTGATGGTTTTTGAAATACTACCACATTTGACAGTAACAGTAGCCTGACGAGAGGAAGTATTAGGATTAGCTGTCGCCTTGAGAGTCAGGGTGCCGTCTCCGTTACCCTGACTGGGCGAAACGGTCAACCAGCTCTGATTGCTCATTGCCGACCAACTGGAATTGCTCTTCACCGTCACACTCTGAGTGCCGCCATCTACCGAGATGCTAACCACATCGATTGACAATGACAACTGAGCTTCAGCCGCCTCTTGATTCACGCTGACTGTCTTGATAATGCCATCTCCCTTTACCGTAATAGTTGCCGTACGACTGCTGACAGCGGAGTTCGTTTCAACTTTAACAGCAATGGCAGAGTTGTTAGAACCAGAAGACGGACTCACAGTACACCAGCTGGCACTACTCTCTACTGACCATGACATATTAGACATGATGGTGAAAGTATTGTTGTTGGCAGCGGATGAGAAACTCAGGGATTCTGGATTAACGGTCAGTATCTTCTCGGGCGCACCTTTCTGAGTAACAATAACAGATGCGGTTGCCTTGCCCGTTTTATCAGTAAAAGTGAGCTTTGAACGGCGCTCGTCCCCATTATTGACAGAAGCACTGACCTTAACGCTTAAATTCCCGCTACCATCAGCAGGCGAACACTGTAGCCATGAATCGTCACGCATGACAGACCAAGTAGTGTTTGAGTTGATGCTGACCACTTGCTCAGAGCCGTCGGCATCAAGCGTTATTGACATCGGAATAGCTTTCACTACGGGTATTTCCTCAGGTGAGTCGTCTCCGCAATTTTCAAAGAATAACATTGCGCACATCCCAATAAGTGCACTTAAGAAAATTTGCTTTTTCATAATATCATAATAATTAGTTAGTAATTCAATACTTCTTTGTTTTGAAAATAGGCTCAAGTAATCCGCGTATCATACTATGCGATGCCGCAAATATACGAATAAGTGAGCAGAAAACCAAAGAAAAGATGATTTTTCTTTGTGTTTTTTGTGTGAAAAAGGCTTGAAAGTGAAAGACTTACAACACTTTACTAGAACGACAAACAATTTGGGAAATATATTTGAGTTACGCTTTCCATGCTTCTTTTCCAAAAGATATTTAAGATAGAAAGGAAAAGATATGTAATTTACTTTACACTGCATATATTTGTTTCAAAAAGAATTTTTAAATCACAAAAATACCTACATACCTACATAATGGAATTTATATTATTGGTTATTAGAAAGTTACTTTATGTAGGTAACCTACATTTACCTACATTCATCTACATTCAGATCTTTGACCGTATTTTTCCTAATGATTTCCGCAACTTTTCCCTATGATTTTATGGTATTCCCACCGTGGGAATGCTCAGTTTTCCTAAGGAAAAGTTGAACTTTTCTAGGTGATTTCTGCAAGAAGTTGCCGTGATTTCCTCAAGAAGTTGCCGTGATTTCTGCAACTTTTCTAGGTGATTTCTGGCTGAAAGTGCCGTGATTTCTGAAGGAAGTGCTAAGATTATGAATGTAAGTGTCGTGATATTTGGTCAGATTTTGAGGTTTGTACTGATTTTTGCCGTGCAGAAATTTTGCTAAAATGGCATTTTTGTAACATTCTCGCTTTGCGAAATATTCGTACAAACGGCATTTTTATGTAGGTAAATGTAGATAAATGTAGGTTACCTACATAATATAATTCGCTGTTATTCAGAAATATACAGTGTTTATGTAGGTATGTAGGTAAAATTCACTCAAAATTCTGTAAAAGAAGCGGTCGAACAAAAGCGAATAAAGGCGATTGATCCAGAAACCGCCAAACGCTATATGCGATATGTTCCTATCTGGGCATAGTTTAATTTGCCAGAGTCACGCAATCATAAAATAGGGCAACGGATAGAATATTGACTAAGAAAATGCTTATCACGCCAAAATCACGCCAAATTAGGGCATGAAGAAATTTAGGAAAATAAAAGAAGTGGCTGACAATCAGCCACTTCTACTGCAAAACATGACTTTGCTTTGGTCGGGATGAGGCGACTCGAACGCCCGACCCCTACGTCCCGAACGTAGTGCGCTACCAACTGCGCTACATCCCGAATGCTTGTCTGAGTACTGACGCCATCAAGTGAGATGTGGCGTTAGGTTTCTCGTAAGCGGGTGCAAAGGTATATATTTTAATGAAGAATGAAGAATGAAGAATGAAGAATTTCTGCCGCCTCACGTCTTTTTAACAGAATTTAGCGGTTCTGTGCGCTGATTCTTTATTCATCATTCTTCATTTTTCATTTTTATTCGTATCTTTGCAGCCTAAACTAATCTAAGATGAAGCAAGTCGTCATCGCTATCACCTATCTGTTGGTGTCGCTGGTCAGTTATGGACAGCGCACTATAGTCGTGGAGAAGGGTGACGTGAACAGCTTGCTGGCAGCCATCGAGGAGGCTAATAATATAAATAAGGAGGAGGATGCCGAGCGGTTGTTTATCCTGATTCCTGACGGTTTCTATGATTTGGGCGAGCGGACGCTGACTCGTGTCTCTGGACATAACGTCGCGCTGGTTGGTGAGAGCATGGAGGGTACCGTCATCCGTAACAAACCCGACGTCAAGACGGAGAGCATCAGCAAAACGGCAGTCATCCAGAACCGCGGTACGGGCAACTACTACCAGGACCTGACGCTGCGGAACGATTTGGACTACTATGCTGCGGAACCTGACGGTCGCGCCGTAACCCTTCAGGACAAAGGTACGCAGACAGTTTGCAACCGAGTACGCATGTTGTCGCACCAGGACACTTACTACTCCGACTCGGAGGAGTGCCAGCACTACATGCAGGATTGCGAGATTCACGGTACCATCGACTTCATCTGCGGTGCTGGCGACGTGTGGTTCGAGCGTTGCCGTATAGTCACCGAGAAGCGCACCTTGGACGGCGGCGGCGTGAACATCATTACGGCCACGCGGACTGACAAGACGCCGTGGGGTTACGTCTTCAACCACTGTACGATAGAGAACGTGGAGTCGATGTTCAACTATGGCCGTTCGTGGCATACCAATCCGCATTGTGTCTGGCTGCATACGACGTTGCTGACGCCCCAGAAGTTAGAGACGACGCGCTTTGACGACGAGGGCATGAGGACGTCGTCGAACTATTTCAAGGAATTCCACACGATGGATGCTGCCGGCAGGGACATCACGCCAAAGAGCAACAAGGTGACGTTTACCCTGCGCGACCATACACAGCCCTTCGTAGCCGAGACCATCATGACGCAGCAAGAGTCCAAGCAGTATAAGCTCAAGAAGGTCTTTGGCGACTGGCGTCCGGACAAGGTGCTGAAACGGTTGGAAAAGACGAGCAAGAAACTAAAGAAGCAATATAAGCTGAACTAAGATGAAAAGAAGTCTGTTTTTAATGGTCTGCCTATGGGCTGTGATGATGCAAGCCCAAGAGGTGATGTATATCCCCAAGAACGACGTGAAAGCTTTGCTGGTGGCTATCGAGGCTGCCAACAAGAAGAATGCGGAGAAAGATTCAAAACCCCTCTACATCCTGATTCCTGATGGATTCTACGACTTAGGAGAAACCGTATTGACCAAGATAACGGGTCATAACATCGCGCTGATAGGCCAGAGCATGACGGGTACCGTCATCCAGAACAAGCCCGACATTAAGCAGGAAGGTATCAGCAAGACGGCCATCTTCCAGAACCGCGGCACGAACAACTATTTCCAGGACCTGACGCTGCGGAATGCCCTTGACTACTATGCTGCCGGCGCGGCAGGACGTGCCGTGACGCTGCAGGACAAAGGCCAGCGAACTATCTGTAACCGTGTCTGCATGCTGTCGTATCAGGATACCTATTATTCAGACAACGACCAGAGCCAGCACTACATTCAGGACTCGGAGATTCATGGGACGGTTGACTTCATCTGCGGCGATGGCGATGTGTGGTTTGAGCGCTGCAAGATAGTGACCGAGAAACGAACGAGCGACGGTAGCGGACGCAACGTGATAGCTGCACCAAAGACGTCGAAGACACCTTGGGGCTACATCTTTAATCGTTGTACGGTAGAGAATATCGTGTCGAACTTTGAATATGCCCGCGGCTGGAATGGTACACCTCATTGCATCTGGCTGCATACCACCTTGCTCTCGCCTGAGAAGCTGAACCCGACGCGCTTCGACTATCGAGGCATGAACACCGTGCAGAACGACTTCAAGGAGTACGGCACCGTCGATGCCGAGGGTCGCGACATCACGCCCAAGACGAATCAGGTGACATTCACCATGTCGAAGAAGAAGCAGGAGGGCAACGTGGAAATCGTCACCGAACATAACAGCACCAGGGAAACCATCCTGACCGATGCCCAAGCAGAGCGCTACACCATCGGCAACGTCTTTGGCGACTGGCGGCCTGACAAGCTTATCCAGAAGATGGAAAAAACAACCCGCAAACTCATGAAGCGCCTGCAGTAAACGGTGCGCCCTGCCAGAGTAGGAAAACAATTGAAGCGCCTTAGAGGAGGCGCTTCAGTTCTTTAATGTCTTCGTCTGTCGTTGCCCACGAGGTGACGAAGCGGCAGATGGTTCGGTGGCCGTCGGCAGGTCCCCAATGGGTGAAGTCTATCCTGGCAGAGAGTTCCTCAACCTTGGCATCGGGCAGGATGATGAACTGCTGGTTGGTGGGCGAGTCGAGCCAGAACTCATAGCCTTTCTCGCGGAAGATGTCGCGCATCTGCATCGCCTTTTTGATGGCGTGGCTTGCCAGGTCGAAGTAAAGGAGCCTATCCTCCTGCCCATCCCTAAGGGAATGGAGCCCCTCTTTTGGGGAAGGGGTTGGTGTGGGCTTGAACAGCGCCTCGAACTGTAAACCTATCAGCGCACCTTTGGCTATGACGGCGCCGTGCTGCTTCTGGATGCTGAAGAAGTGCTTGTGAGCCCTGCGGTTGGTGAAGACCACCGCCTCGCCACAAAGCGCACCAATCTTCGTGCCGCCAATGTAGAAGACGTCGCAATGGCGTGCCAGATAGGGTAGGGTGACGTCGCAGCCTTCGGCCATCAGACCGTAGCCCAGTCGCGCACCATCTATATAAAGAGGTATGTCGTAGTGGCGGCACACCTGATAGATGTCGTCCAACTCACGGGCCGTGTAGATGGTCCCCAGCTCGGTGGGGAAGGTGATATAGACCAGTCCGGGGTGGACGGCATGGTCGCGGTTGCCGTCGTGGTAGAAGTCGTCTAAATACTTGTTCAGCGTCTTGGCATCCATCTTGCCGCTACCCACCGTATGAGTGCCTTGTTTGCAGGGCGCGTCGGGGATGGTGATGATTTTATGTTCTGTAAACTCCACGGCACCGGCCTCGTGAACGTTGATGTGGCCAGAGCCGACGCAGATGACGCCCTCGTACTGGTAGAGCATGGAGTCGATAGTCGTGGCGTTGGTCTGTGTGCCGCCGGTCAGGAAGAAGATTTGTGCGTCGGGCATGCCGCAAGCCTCGCGGATGCGTTGCTTGGCACGCTCCGAGAACTCGTCAAAACCATACGGTGTGGGCTTCGCAGAATTGTACCTTACCAGATTGTCGATGACCTCCTGACAGGCTCCGTTGTTATAGTCGCACTCAAATGAAAGCATTATGTGATTATTTTATTCTCTGACTTACGGGTGCAGAGTGTGGTGTTGCAATCTTCAATATTACAATTCTTCCAAGATGCGCTTGAGGACTACCGAACACGAAATCTCGCGGTTGGCGGCTTCGGGGATGACCAGGCTGTTGGGACTCTCGATGACGTCGTCGGTGACGATGAGGTTGCGGCGAACGGGCAGGCAATGCATGAACTTGCCGTTGTTCGTCCACGACATGTGCTCTGTATCTACCGTCCACGACATGTCCTTAGAGGTAATCTTGCCGTAGTCTGCGAGATTCGTCACACCAGGGTTCGACCAGTTCTTGGCGTAGATGAAATCAGCACCTTCGAAGGCCTTGTGCTGGTCGTACTCCACACGGGCGTTGCCGATGAACTTCGGGTCGAGTTCATAGCCCTCGGGGTGGGTAATGACGAGGTCAACATCAGGATCGGCCAGCATCCACTGGGCAAACGAGTTTGGTACGGCCTGTGGCAGAGCGCGGCAGTGGGGTGCCCAGGTAAGGACTACCTTGGGCTTGGCTGCGGGGGAACCGCCGCCCACATTAGCTTTCCAGTTTTCCTTGATGGTGATGAGGTCGGCGAAGGCCTGCAGGGGATGTACCGTGGCGGTTTCCATTGCAAAGACGGGACGACCGCTGTACTTGATGAACTGGTTGAGCACCGTCTCGGCGTAGTCGTACTCGCGGTCAGTGAGTCCGGCAAACGAGCGCACGCCGATGATGTCGCAGTAGCAGCCCATGACGGGGATGGCTTCTAACAGGTGCTCGCTCTTGTCGCCGTCCATGATGACACCACGCTCGGTCTCCAACTTCCATGCACCGGCATTGACGTCGAGTACGATGACGTTCATGCCCAGGTTCATAGCTGCCTTCTGCGTCGAAAGGCGGGTGCGCAGCGAGTTGTTGAAGAATATCATCATGAGCGTCTTGTTCTTGCCCAGATGCTGATATTTGTAACGGTCGTTCTTAATCTCGAAAGCCTCGGCCATTGCCTTTTCCAACGGTCCGATATCTTGTACGTTAATGAAGGTCTTCATTATTATTTCGATATTTCGTTATTACGTTATTACGGGATTCCGTGATTCCGTGAATTCGTGATTCCGTGATTCCGAGATCACGGGCGGGTTTGTCCTTCACCCTCGATAATCCACTTGTAGGTAGTAATCTCCTCTAAGGCCATGGGGCCACGGGGACCGAGCTTCTGGGTGGAGATGCCTATCTCGGCGCCCAACCCAAACTGTGCTCCGTCGGTAAACGAGGTGGGAGCGTTCCAATAGACACAGGCGGCGTCAACGTATGACTGGAAGCGGCGTGCCGTCTCTATGTTGTCGGTGATGATGGCTTCGCTATGGCCAGAGCCGTACTGGTCGATGTGTGCCAGCGCTTCGTCCAAAGAGGAAACGGTGCGGATGGCCATCTTGTAGTCCATAAACTCGGTGCCGAAGCTGTCGGTCGTGGCGGGCTGCAGCAGGATGTCAGGATATTGGCCAGCCAGCAGTTGGAAGGCGGAACCGTCGGCATAGAGCATCACCTTGTGGTCAAGCAACGGCTTGACTAATTCAAAGAGGTCGCCCAGACGACTCTCGTGGATGATGAGGCAGTCGAGGGCGTTGCAGACGGAGACGCGGCGCGTCTTGGCATTGTTGATAATCTTCTTACCTATTTCCACGTTGCCGTCCTTGTCGAAGTAGGTGTTGACGACGCCGGCACCAGTCTCGATGACGGGGATGCGGGCGGTGTCACGGACGAAGTCAATGAGACGGCGTCCGCCGCGGGGAATGCAGAGGTCGATATAACCCACGGCGTTGAGCATCTCGCCCGTGGCCTCGTGGGTGGCAGGCAACAGCGTCACCACGTCGGGGTTGATGTCGAAGCGCTTCAGTACATCGTGGATGAGTTCCACGGCGGCCTGGTTCGACAGGTCGGCGTCGCTGCCGCCTTTCAGCACGCAGGCATTACCGCTCTTGAAGCAGAGTGAGAAAACATCGAAGGTCACGTTGGGACGTGCCTCGTAGATCATGCCGATGACGCCGAAGGGTACGCTGACGCGATGCAGACGCAGACCATTAGGCAGCGTCTTCTCCTTGGTAACGTGTCCAAGGGGTGAGGGCAGCGAGGCTACGTTGCGCATGTCGGCGGTAATGCCGTCAAGGCGTTTCTCGGTCAGTTGCAGACGGTCGTAGAGCGGATTCTTCGGATCCATCTTCGTCAGGTCTTTCTCGTTGGCGGCAAGGATGCGCTCCTTGAAGTCAATGATAGTATCGGCCACAGTATTCAGTATGTGGCTACGTTGGGCGTCTGTCAGGTTTCCCAGCGAGCGGCTGGCGACTTTCACCCTTCGGAAGGTTTCTGTCAATTGCATGGGATGAATTCTGTATGTGGTACGTGTTCTTTGTGTTGAATAAGCTCTGTCAGGATGTCTTCGCGCTCGCCGTTGGCGATGATGACGCGGATGCCGGCCTGTTGGACTTTCTGAGCCGTGGTGTACTTCGAGTGCATGCCACCGCGACCGAAGGCACTCTTCTCAGCTTTGATGTACTGTGAGAGGTCGCTGCCGGGTTCCACCTGTGGAATGATTTTTGAGTTGGGGTCGTCAGGATGGCCGTCGTAGATGCCGTCGATGTTGCTCAAGAGAATGAGTGTGTCGGCCTTCATCATTTTGGCAATGAGACCTGAGAGTTCATCGTTATCGGTGAACATCAGCTCGGTGACGCTCACCGTGTCGTTCTCATTGACGATAGGTAGCACGTCGTTCTCGAGCATCACCGTCATGCAGGCCTGCTGGTTGCGGTACTGCTCACCGGGCTCGAAGTTCTCTCTCATCGTCAGCACCTGACCGACGTGGATGCCGAACTCGCGGAACAGATCATAGTAGAGACCTACCAGCTTCACTTGGCCTACGGCAGAGAAGAGCTGGCGCTGTTCTACGCTGTCGAGGCTGTGGTCGACGGTCAGTTCACGGCGACCGCAGGCCACGGCACCCGACGACACGAGAATCACCTCGATGTCCTGTCGGCGTAGTCCTGCTATCTGGTCGACCAGTGCCGACATCCTTGTCACGTCGAGCTTGCCGTCGGCTCGTGTCAGTACGTTTGAACCAACCTTGATGACTATTCTTCTTTTCACCTTATTTCTTCTTTACCTTTTTACCGTTTTACCTTTTTACTTTTTTACCTTTTATTTTTTTCCGTCCTTTTCCCTGATTTCCACGCGGCGGATCTTACCACTGATGGTCTTCGGCAGTTCGTCAACGAACTCGACAATACGGGGATATTTATAAGGTGCGGTCTCTTTCTTGACGTGCTGCTGCAGCTCCTTCACGAGGTCGTCGCCAGCCTTGTCCTTCCACTCTTTGCCCAGCACGACGGTAGCCTTGACCACCATGCCGCGGATGTCGTCGGGCACACCGGTGATGGCACACTCCACGACGGCGGGATGCGTCATCAGGGCGCTCTCCACCTCGAACGGACCAATGCGGTAACCTGAACTCTTGATGACATCGTCGATGCGGCCCTCGAACCAGTAGTAGCCGTCTTCATCGCGCCAAGCCATGTCGCCGGTGTGGTAGAAGCCGTCATGCCAGGCCTCGCGCGTCTTCTCTGGATCTCGGTAGTACTCTTTGAACAGACCGATAGGCTTGCGGTCACCCACACGGATGACGATCTCACCCTTCTCACCGTCCTCGCACGAGGTGCCATCGGCACGCAGCAGGTCGATGTCGTACTGGGCGTTGGGAATGCCCATCGAGCCTGGTTTCGGAGTCATCCAAGGGAAGGTACCCAACGTCATGGTGGTCTCCGTCTGACCGAAGCCTTCCATGATGTTCAGGCCTATCTGTGCCTTAAGCTTGTCGAAGACGGCGGGGTTCAGTGCCTCACCGGCCGTGCAGCAGTATTCAAGGCTTGACAGGTCGTACTTCGACAGGTCTTCGCGTATCATAAAGCGGTAGATGGTAGGCGGTGCACAGAAACTGGTCACCTTGTATTTCTCCATCTGTCTTAACAGTGTGTCGGCATTGAACTTTTCGTGGTCAAACACAAACACTGTAGCGCCTGCGAACCACTGGCCGTAGAACTTGCCCCAGACAGCCTTGCCCCAGCCCGTGTCGGCCACGGTCAGATGGAGCGAGCCTTCGTGCAAGTTATGCCAGAAGACACCGGTAGACAGGTGGCCCATGGCGTAGAGGTAGTCGTGTGCCACCATCTTCGGCTCACCGCTGGTGCCGCTGGTGAAGTACATCAGCATGGTGTCGTCGTTGTCGTTGACGAAGGCCGGGCGCTGGAACTTCGGAGCCTGTTGCCACTCCTTTGCCCAAGAGTGGCATAGCGTAGCGTGAAGGGAGAAGAGCGAAGACTGTGCTTGTGCTGCTTCGTTGTCACCCACGACGATGACTTGCTTTAATGTGGGACTCTCGTCTATGGAGAGACTGATTTGTTCCATGATGTACTCGTCGTCTGCACAGACGATGGCTTTCACCGATGCTCTGGTATTACGGTACACGTAGTCGTGCTTGGTCAGCATGTGGGTGGCCGGAATGACGATGGCGCCAATCTTGCAGAGTGCCAGCATGATGACCCACCACTCGTAGTGACGCTTCAGGATGAGCATCACGGGGTCGTTCTTACCGATGCCCAGCGATTGCAGGTACGAAGCGGCCTGGTCGGTCTGCTCCTTCAGTTCGGCAAACGTCGTGCGTCGCTCTTTGCCCTGGTCGTTAGTCCACAGGATGGCCAGCCCGTCGGGTTTCTCTTCCGCCCAGACATCCATCACGTCGTAAGCGAAATTGAAGTTCTCAGGGATGATGAACTCAAGGTTCTTGTTGTAGTCCTCAACAGACGTAAAGGTCGTCTGCTTTAAAAATCTCTTCAGGAGACTCACCCCCGGCCCCTCCCTGTGAGGGAGGGGAGTAGATACTCCTTGCGTTTCTTTATTTTTCTCCATATGATTTAATGCTTTGTGTAATGACTCCCCTCCCTCGCAGGGAGGGGTTGGGGGAGGGTCTTCCTATTCTATGGTAAACGCCAAGAACTTCACGGCCTTGTCGCCGACGGCCAGCATGCCGTGGGGTTTCGTCGCGTCGAAGTAGATGCTGTCGCCCTCGTCGAGTATGATGGTCTTGCCGCCGATGTACAGCTCCATCTGTCCCTCCAAAACGAGGTTAAACTCCTGGCCCGGATGCGAGTTCTTGTAGATAGTATGTGCGCCGGGCTTTGGCTCTACGGTGACGATGAACACGTCGGCCTTGTGGTTGACGAAACCGCCGACAAGGCTCTGGTATTTGTACGCCTTCGTCCTCTCGATGCTCATGCCCTGACCTTTGCGAGTCACATAGTATGACTTCATGTGCGGCGATTCGGCGAAAATCAGTTCTTCCGTCGAGACACCGTATTTACGGGCAATCTTCATCAGGTTCGAGATGGTAATGTCCAACTCACCCTTCTCTATCTTCTCGTATTTCTCCGCATTCATGCCGATGGTCTCTGCCATCTCGCTGACGGGGATGTCGAGCACGTCGCGAAGTCCGCGAAGTCGCTCACCTATTTGCTTTAACTGGTCGTCCATATCTTTATAATTCTTAATCGGCACAAGCCGACAACTCTTCATTCAAAATTCATAACTTATTTCGCCCCTGCCTTCAGACCGCGGATGACGGAACTGGTGAATCCGGCATGCTCCATCTCGTTCAGACCCTTGATGGTGACGCCACCAGGTGTCGTCACCAAGTCGATGGCAGCCTCAGGATGCATACCGGTAGCCTGCAGCAGTTCCACAGCACCACGCATGGTCTGCATCACAATCTTCTGAGCTTCGCCGGCCTTGAAACCTAACTCCACTCCGCCTTCGCTGGCAGCACGGACATACCGCATGGCGTATGCAATGCCACAAGAGGCCAATGTGGTACCGGCACCTAACAGTCGCTCCTCGGTGATGATGGTCTGACCCATCGAGTCCAACAAGGCCTTGACCTGTTCGGTTTGTTGTGATGTCACACCAATAGCAGGCACCAGGAATGACATGGACTGCAACTGGGCGATGGCGATGTTGGGGATGCACAGCCACGTGGGCAGCACCTTGCCGTCTTTCTGCAGCCACTGTTCTAACTGTTCGCTCTTGATGCCGGCTGCAACGACAACCAGCAACTGCTTGTCGTAGTCAAGCGAATCCTTGATGCTATGGATGACCTGTTCCACCAGCCAGGGCTTGACAACGACAAATACGATGTCGCCACCCATGGCGGCTACATGGTTCTCGGTGGTGATGTTGGCGCCACTTTGGGCAAAACGCTCTACGGCACGCCGTGAGGCATCGCTGACGCAGATGTCCTCGTTCTTGACATAGTCGCCCTTCAACAGGCCTTCAACGATGGCGCCTCCCATAGCTCCGGCACCTATAATAGATATCTTCATCTTATCTTTTCTTTTGAAAAACTTCAATTCTTCAATTTTTCAATCTTTCAATTTTCAATTAGTACTCGTCGTTCGTTGCCTTGACCCTGATAAGACGTTCAATGAAGTCGTCAGCTTCGGCCTTTGTCAGGCACAGTGGCGGCAACAGTCGCAAGATGTTCTGTCCGGCACAACCCGTGAAACAGTGCTCGTGGCGGATGAGCGGCTTGCGCACCATACCGTGGGGCATGTCAAGCTCGATGCCTATCATGAGACCACGGCCGCGGACGTCGGTGATATGTGAACTGCCGATGCCGCGGATGCCCTCCATCAGGTAGTCGCCGATGACGCGGGCGTTCTCCACCAGATTCTCCTCCTCGAAGACGTCGAGTACGGCAAGTGCTGCAGCACAGGCCAGATGGTTACCGCCAAATGTCGTTCCTAACTGTCCGTAGACGGGTTCGAACTCGGGGCTGATCAGCACGGCGCCCATGGGGAAACCGTTGGCAATGCCCTTGGCCACTGTGATGATGTCGGGCTTGATACCTAACCACTGGTGGGCGAAGAACTTACCGCTACGACCATATCCGCATTGTATCTCGTCGCAAATCAGTGTGGCGCCAAAGCGCTTGCAGGCGTAGGCCAGGTCTTGGGCAAACTTCGGTGTTGCCATCTGGATGCCGCCGACGCCTTGTATGCACTCTAAGATGACAGCTGCCACACCGCCACGCGACAGTTCGCGAATCCACGGTTCGATGTCGTTCATTGGCAGGAAGCGCACGTGGTGGTTGTCGTTCAGCGGAGAGATGATCTTCGGATTGTGGGTTACCTCGACGGCCAGTGATGTACGGCCGTGGAAGGCTTTCTCACACGACAGGATGCGGGTGGCCGTAGGATTCTTGAACGACGCCAGTTTCAGCGCGTTCTCGTTGGCCTCGGCACCACTGTTGATGAGGAACAGCTGGTAGTCGTCGTAGCCACTGATCTTACCCAGACGCTCAGCCAGTTCCACCTGTAACTTGTTAATGACGGAGTTGGAGTAGAACGCGATGCGGTTCAACTGCTCTGTCACCTTCTTAATATAATGTGGATGTGAGTGACCGATGCTGATGACGGCATGTCCGCCATACAGGTCCAGATACTCCTGACCCTTGTCGTCCCAAACCCGACAACCCTTGCCCTTCACAATGTTCACGTCGAACAGGGGATATACATCAAACAGTTTCATAATTGTTTAGTCTTTTGTTATAGGGCGCAAAGATACACTAAATATCCGAGAATCACAACTTTTTGCGCCTTTTTTTGTTTTTTATCAGGCAAGCATTTGCTTAACCTGAAGAGAATAGATTAAAATGCTGAGGCTTTCAGACGCAAACCGGCGGTCTCGTCGAGGCCGAACATTAGGTTCATGTTCTGTACGGCCTGACCTACGGCACCCTTCAACAGGTTGTCGATGGCAGAAGTGACCAACAGCTTGTTGCCGTATTTCTCAACGTGAACCAAGGCCTTGTTGGTATTCACCACCTGCTTCAGGTCGATGGGGTTGTCCGAGTAGTGGGTAAATGCGGCGTCACGATAGAAGTCTTTATAAGCCTCGACGATGTCCTCAATGGGAGCCTTCGTGCGGATGACTGCCGTGCAGAAGATGCCACGGGCAAAGTCACCGCGATAGGGGATGAAGTCGATGTCGGCGTCCAAATAGCCCTGAACCTGTTTCAGCGACTGACGGATCTCGGCAAGATGCTGATGGGTAAAAGGCTTGTAGATGCTCAGGTTGTTGTTGCGCCACGAGAAATGGGTGGTAGCACCTGGCTTCTGGCCGGCACCAGTCGAACCTGTGATGGCATTGACGCTGACGTCCTCCTTTAATATATTAAGGTAGGCAGCGGGCAGCAGCGCCACTTGAATGGCCGTCGCAAAGCAGCCTGGGTTGGCCACATGCTGAGCGCTCTCAATAATCTCTTTGTTAATCTCAGGCAAACCATAGACGTAGTCATGGTCACCCTTAATGCGGAAGTCCTGCGCGAGGTCGATAATCTTCACGTTCTCGGGGATGGTGTGCTCTTTCAAGAATGCCTCACTCTTGCCGTGACCGAAGCAGAAGAACACCACGTCAACCTGGTCGAAAGGCATTTGGTCGGTAAACCGCAAATCGGTATCACCGATGAGTCCTTCGTGAACGTCGCTCACCAGATTGCCCGCATTACTCTCTGAGTTGGCAAAGGCAATCTCAGCCTCTGGATGGTTCAGCAGCAGACGGATCAACTCTCCACCTGTATATCCCGCCGCACCAAGTATTCCTACTCGGAGCCTCCCGGGGTGTTTGCTCATATGATTATTCTCACTCATATCGTTGGTTGTTCTTTTTGTCTATTAAAACATTCCCTCCTTGAGAGGGGCTTGGGGAGGCTTTTACCTTTTCTCGTCTTTGTGTATGCCGTAGTAAACGCGGAGTGGGGTAGAGCTGACCTTGATGAAGCCCTTGGCCTCGTCTGCCGTCCAGCCGGTCTGCGTCTCGCCATACTCGCCGAGCTTGCTCTTCGTCAGGTCGTTGACAGAGTCAATGCCCACTGTCTCGAAACCGTAGGGGCGCAGCTTCAGGATGGCAGTACCCGTCACGTTGCGCTGACTCGACAGCAGCATTGCCTCGATGTCTGGCATCACAGGCTCCAGATACTGGCTCTCATGCAGGAACATGCCATACCAGTTGGCCACCTGGTCTTTCCAGTACTGCTGCCACTTACTCAAGGTCGACTTCTCAAGCAGGCGGTGAGCCTCGATAATGAGCTTCGGAGCAGCAGCCTCGAAGCCTACACGACCCTTGATGCCGATGATGGTGTCGCCCACGTTGGCGTCGCGGCCAATGGCGTACGAGGCACCAATCTCCTCAATCTTCTGGATGGCCTTCACGCGGTCGTCGAACTTCTCACCGTTGACGCCGACTATCTCGCCCTTCTCGAACTGAATCTTCAGCAACGACTCCTGCTCCTTGGCGGTTACGTGCTTCAGATAGGCCTCCTCGGGAAGACCCTGTGTCGGGTCGAGGAGTTCACCACCACAGATGGAGGTTCCCCAGATGCCGACATTATATGAATATTTCAGCTTAGTGAAGTCTGCGAAGAAACCATGCTCGTTCAGGTAGTCAACTTCTTCCTTACGGGTCAGCTTCTTGTCGCGGGTCAGGGTGATAATCTCCACGCCGGGAGCCATCACTAAGAAAGTCATGTCGAAACGAATCTGGTCGTTGCCGGCACCTGTACTTCCGTGGGCAATGGCGTCGGCACCTATCTCTTTCGCATAGCGCGCAATGGCGATGGCCTGAAAGATGCGCTCTGACGACACACTAATGGGGTAGCAGTTGTTGCGAAGTACGTTGCCGAAAATCATGTATTTCAGCGACTTCTCATAGTACTCCTGCGTCACGTCGAGCGTAACGTATTTCACGGCGCCAAGCTTATAGGCGTTCTCTTCGTTGGTCTTCAACTGCTCTGCCGAAAAACCGCCGGTATTGGCGCAGGCTGCATAAACGTCCCAGCCGTCCTGGGTTAACTTCATCACGGTGTAGCTGGTGTCAAGTCCACCACTGAATGCGACTACTACTTTCTTCTTGCTCATATCTTTATTAATTCGTTTAATTCGTTTTAATTCTTAATTCGTAATTCTTAATCGCGCGAGCGATAATTCTTAATTCTTCATTCAAAAATCTAAATTCATTAAGCGTCCAGTCGCTTAATGCGTTCGATGACTTCTTCGGGAATCTTTGCCGGAAGATGTTCCTCGGGGTCGTAAAGCATGGCCGTGCAGATACAGTATTTCCGGCCTGTGCGATGCAGTACATCGACGTTGACACATCCCTCGCAGCCGCGCCAGAAGGCTTCGTCGTCTGTCAGGTCGGCAAAGGTCACGGGCTGGTAGCCAAGCTCGGTGTTCATCTTCATCACCGCAGCACCGCTGGTCAAAGAGAAAATCTTGGCGTGAGGCCAGCGGGTTCTGGCTAGCGAGAACGTCATGTCTTTAATCTTCTTGGCAACACCTAAGCCGCGGAAGTCGGGGTGTACTATCAGACCGCTCGTCGTCACATACTGCTTGTTGCCCCAAGTCTCAATATAGCTGAATCCGGCAAAGCGGTCGCCACTCAACGCTATCACGGCCTTGGCCTCCTTCATCTTTGTGGCCAGATATTCATGGGTGCGCTTGGCAATACCCGTTCCACGCACTTTGGCGGCATCGGCAATAGTCTGCAGAATGGTATCTACATAAACCTCATGCTCAGGTCCCGCCACCAAAACTTTTATTTCTTCTTGTTCCATTTTAATGATGAACTGGATAATTACTTCATATTCGGCACCACCTCACTGAGTGCTTCTATCACTTCTTCCTTACTCGTACCTTGCTTGATGACGATGAATATGGTGTCGTCACCAGCAATGGTACCTAAGATAGAGTCAATGTGGTTGTTGTCTATGTTGTATGCAATGCTGCTGGCATAACCAGGGCGAGTGCGGATAACGCCCATGTTGCCAGAGAAGTTGATGCTCAGGAAACCAGGCACCTGCATCATCTCGTGAATCGAGCGCGGGGTGCTGATACGCTTGTACATTGTATCGTTGGGCAATACGTAAACATAGTTGCCACGCATCGTGGCAGCTTTCGCTACCTTCAACTGTTTCAGGTCGCGACTCAATGTGGCTTGCGTCAATTGGAAACCTTCATTCTTCAGAGCTTCCAAAAGCTCGTCCTGGCTGCCTAACTCCTGACTCGAAATAATCATTCGCAGGGCTTCAAGTCGGTCATTCTTTACTTTCATCTTGGTATATTTATTCAATTGCGGCTGCAAAATTATACAAAAAGATGCATTCGACCAAACTTTTATGCCATTATTTTATCATCATTAGTAAATTTCAATAATTATTGGTCAACCAGTTGTCTTCCCTATGGTGTAAAGCTTACCCCATATAAGGTAATATGTCGCTCCTATATATAATATAAATAATGTGTAGAAGTCTTTCAAATTGACATAAATCAATCAGTATTAAAAATAATGTTAAATTTTATATTTTTCCTTTCGAAAAGTTTGTGGTTTCGGAAAATAGTCGTACCTTTGCATCCGCTTTCAGGGAACGCCCTGAGAGACAATCCCAAGAAGAGTTCTTTGAAAGACTTACATAGACAGAGAAGAAGTAGTACAAGAAGCAAAGGTAATTGAAACAAACCGTTCAATTTTCTATTAAATACTACCGGATAAGCGTTCTGAGACAGAGAATAAGACATAAAATTTGTACAACTCTGTTAGCAGCGAGAGAAGAGAGAGCTTGCTTTCTCTTCCGAGTCGCGACACAGAGTGTATATTTTTTATGCGCACATAAAAAATATACAATGTAGAGTTTGATCCTGGCTCAGGATGAACGCTAGCTACAGGCTTAACACATGCAAGTCGAGGGGCAGCAGGGCGATAGCTTGCTATTGCTGCTGGCGACCGGCGCACGGGTGAGTAACGCGTATCCAACCTTCCCCATAGTAGAGGATAGCCCGGCGAAAGTCGGATTAATACTCTATGTTGTGTCATGAGGACATCTGAATAACACTAAAGACTTGTCGCTATGGGATGGGGATGCGTCTGATTAGCTTGTCGGCGGGGTAACGGCCCACCGAGGCGACGATCAGTAGGGGTTCTGAGAGGAAGGTCCCCCACATTGGT
>JAEEGG010002528.1_pt1 | contig 46989 bp, 41 predicted proteins | sample 9134161 | NCBI WGS metagenome assembly JAEEGG01 (sample SAMN16246543, study PRJNA631951) | gut metagenome | biome: gut microbiome; feature: rumen; material: CR-attached | host: Bos | place: Iran: Karaj | collected 2018-10
TTTTTACGGAAAACTTTGAAAGCATTGTGGTAGTACTCTAATATTCAATGCAAAGATAATAAAAGAAATGATATTTCCGTAATTTTTTTACGGAAACTTCCCAACGATGACTTCGTGGAGGCCATCTATTCGACTTTGGATTGGAGAGTGCAGAGCGCGCGGCCGTCTTGACCGTCTCCGCATCCAGGAGGTATGGCCGGAAAACCTTCGCTTCGCTCATCCCTCCCAAAATCGCGAGCGATTTTGGGCCCCTCCCATTCACAGAGACATGGGCGTCTATGGGTTTTCCGTCCATACCTCCTTCCTGCTCCACCGGTCCGTCCGCTAATCTACTGCAATTAAAGCGGTAGGGAGCCTTAATTCTCCCGCGGTATCAATACATAAAACGGGTATCTTTGTATGGCTTAATACTTTCCACAATGAATGAAGACCTTGATAATATCCAATTCTCGCTGATAAAAGATTATAAGTACGAACAGTGGTTTGAAGAGACCCAGTACAATGGAAATACGCTCTCTGATACTGAGCGAAAAGACCTTGTTGTCGTGATTGATGAAACTATCGATCAGTACTCTAAGGGACTCCCTCTTTATTACGACATACTCAAAAACAACAAAGACCTGCATGACGAATACCACAAAACTTACTGCACGGTTGTTTATGTAATGCTATTTGTGCAGATAACAATGATTGATAGTATGGTGGCTAGCAAGTATTTCTTGTTGGCGGATAAGGATTATGACCGACGTTATATGAGAGGGAAATTGATGGTAATTCTCAATGAGGGATTCAAGCAGTTATATGGATTCGAGAAGAATTCCAAAAAAAACTAAATGGTATAGTCTTTCTCAAGTGATGAATGACTTTCCCGAAGAAGTAATACAACAGTTTCAAATATTGTCAATCCTTCTAGAGAAACATGCAACGACTTCTTCATGGTGGAAAGAGGAACGTGACTTCGAAACACATTTGGATGCAGAGAAATTATATGAATCCCGTCAGAAAGAAATAATAGAAAGCAAGGTAATGATAGATTCAGTAAAGCTTTTTAACACATTATATGCTGTTGATCAGTTTTTGACAAATATGCACAAATGCCTATTTAATTACATGGTCTTGAAATACAAACAGGGAGAAATAAAGCAATAATAATCAGAGATTACATTATTTTGACTTGTAACTGCTAGAGCCGTAAAAAAGACTTACCCATAACAACATTATTATTTCGTAATTCACTACTATTTTCATTAAATTTGTACGATTTAGAGAAAGCAACCCCATACATTATAGCGTTTTTTTGATGGCCACTGACATCGATATTCGCGAATCTGAGATTTTTCAGCAAGACCCTATCTTGCTCGATATTCTTTTGATAGACCGTAGCCGTCCTAAACACGGCAAGCATATACCGCATATTATCTGGGCAACCGATAATTATCTGAACCTCGGCCCAGGATATGGCGAAAACGAACAGATCTCCATAGCATCCATCACCGGTGACCACGGCAGTCTTATTCAACCCCGCGTCAAGAAGACAAAGGAAGAGCAGCAAGCCCGCGCCCGAGACAAGGGCGAGGTCTTCACGCCCGCCTGGATCTGCAACAAGCAGAACAACCTGGTTGATAACAAATGGTTCGGAGTTTCCGGTCTTTTCAATGAGGAAACAGATACTGGCTGGGCCACCAATCCTGCTCCAATCCCTTTTCCGACCAAGGACGGCAAGACCTGGCAGGACTATGTGAACGACACCCGTCTCGAAATCACCTGCGGCGAAGCACCATATCTCGTCAGCCGCTACGATACCATTACCGGAGACATCATCCCCGTCAAGGATCGCATCGGTCTCCTGGGCCGAAAACTTCGCGTAGTTGACGAGAATACCTCCACACCGGAGGAATGGTATTCCGCCGCGAAGCAAGCATATCAGGCAACCTATGGATACGAATGGCAGGGCGACAACCTTCTCCTTGCCCGTGAGAACGCCCTCTTCACCTTCGTGGACTACTATGCCGATAAGTTCAACGCCCAGCCCAGCAAGGAACAGCTGAGGGAGATTGCGGAAATCATATCCTGGAACTTCTGGCAGATGGACGGCATCAAGGGCGTAATCCCGAACTCCTGCCACGATGATGTGGAAGTCATCCCGTCCCTTTTCGGTGACGGAGAGCAAATCGTGACCCATTGTAAAGGCTGTGAAACCGACGACATCCGCCGGCACAACGGCATTTACTGCAAGATAATGGACTGGGAAACTGGCAAACCAGTCAAATTTATTGACCTCATAAAGAAATAGGGGTATGCAGTACTATTCGACACTAAAAGCGAAGCTGATCTACATCTTCACCATCGAAGATGCCGCCCACCGGGGCTGTGTCAAGATTGGAGAGGCTACTCTTGAGGAGGCCACCAACCTCACCTTGCCACCCAACTGCAAGGAACTGAACCAGGCGGCCCGCAAGCGTATAGACCAGTACACCAAGACGGCAGGCATTGACTACACCCTCCGTCACACCGAACTTACCGTCTCCATCCACGGAGGCACCATCACGACCTTCAACGACAAAGAGGTCCACAATGTCCTGCTCCGCTCCGGTATCAAGCGCCACGACTTCTCACAGCGTAATCAGGGCCGAGAGTGGTTCGAGTGTAGTGTCGAGACTGCATTGGCTGCCATTCAGGCGGTGAAGGAGGAACGCCAGTCCATCCGTGCAGGAGAAGTAGTCCCCGTTGATGAATCTATCGAATTCCGTCCCGAGCAGAAGGATGCCATTCATAAAACCGTTACCAAGTTCCAGACAGGTGGCAAGTCCATGCTTTGGAACGCCAAGATGCGTTTCGGCAAGACCCTTTCCGCTCTGCAGGTGGTAAAGGAAATGCAATTCCACCGCACCATCATAATCACGCACCGTCCCGTCGTAGACCAGAGCTGGTTCGACGATTTCTACAAGATATTCTCGATAATGGACCCCTACACCTACGGCTCCCGTGAGAAGGGTGAACCTTTCGAGATTCTGGAACGCCTTGCGAAACGCGACCCGGACCAGCACTATGTATACTTCGCCTCAATGCAAGACCTTCGCGGTGCCGAGATGGCAGGTGGCAAGTTCGATAAGAATGCCGCCATCTTCAAGGCCAACTACGATATGCTCATCATTGATGAAGCTCACGAGGGTACGCAGACCGAGCTGGGCCAGAACGTCATCAAACTGCTCACCAAAGAGAACACCCACGTCCTCAACCTCTCAGGCACCCCTTTCAACCTGCTTGACGATTACAGGGAGGATGAAATCTTCACCTGGGACTACGTGATGGAGCAGAAGGCAAAGGCCGAGTGGGATTTGAATCACTTCGGTGACCCGAACCCCTATGCCGGACTGCCTCGTCTGAATATCTTCACCTTTGACCTTGGTAAAGCCCTGGCTGGTTTCGAAGACATCGAGGACTCCGCTTTCAACTTCAAGGAATTCTTCCGTACCTGGACCGGCGACCCCGAGCGTGACCACCGACAGATGCCCGACGGAATGGAAGGTCGATTCATTCACGAAGAGCATGTGCAGTCCTTCCTGGACCTCATCGTCAAGTACGATCCGGAAAGCAACTATCCATATTCCACCGTCGAATTCCGCAACGCCTTCCGCCACACGCTGTGGATGGTACCAGGAGTAAAGGAAGCACGGGCGCTGTCTGCTCTGCTGAAGGCTCATCCCATCTTCGGCCAGTTTGATATTGTCAATGTCGCTGGCGACGGTGACGAGGAAGTGGAGACCGACAATGCCCTCAAGATGGTAGAGAAGGCGATGGGACCGGAGCCGGAAGATACACGCACAATTACCCTGTCCTGCGGCAAACTGACCACAGGTGTCACCGTTCGTCCATGGACCGCCGTGATGATGCTTGCCGGTTCTCATAACACGGATGCGAAAGCCTATATGCAGACCATCTTCCGTGTTCAGAGTCCGTACACGACTAATGATGGCCGACGCAAGGAGAACTGCTACGTCTTTGACTTCGCCCCGGACCGCACTTTGAAGGTGCTGGCTGACACGGCAAAGGTCCAAACCAAGAAGACTGCATCCGAGAGCGACCGTGTCAAACTGGGAGAGTTTCTCAACTTCTGCCCGGTCATTGGCTACAACGGAACCAAGATGGCTACATACAACGTGGAGAATATGCTTGAGCAACTTAAGCGTGCATACATATCCCGTGTTACTCGTAACGGCTGCGATGACCCTCGCTTGTATAATCAGGAGATGCTCAGAAAGCTGGATAAAGACGCCCTTGAAAAGTTCAAAAACCTCCACGCAATCATCGGTGCCACCAAGGCGAATCACACTTCAACTGATGTTGATATGGCAAAGACCGGCCTGACTAATGAACAGTATGAGGAGTTAGAGCGCATCCAGAAGAAACCGAAGAGAGAAAGGACACCCGAGGAGCTGGCGGCATTGGAAGAAGCCAAAGAAAAGAAGAAGAATGCAGACAGCGCCATCTCCATTTTGCGAGGCATCTCCATCCGCCTCCCGCTGTTGATGTATGGCGCTGAACTGAAAGATGAAGGGCAAGACATCACGTTGGAAAATTTTGCCGATCTTATCGACAATCAGTCCTGGGAGGAATTCATGCCTCGTGGTGTAACGAAGGAACTCTTTGCTGAATTCGTTCCTTACTACGATCCTGACATGTTCAGGGCTGTCAGTCGCAACTACCGTGATCTGGTCCGTGTTGCGGACAAACTCTCGCCAACGGAGCGAACCCGGGATGTTGCCCGAATTTTCTCCTACTTCCGTAATCCGGATAAAGAGACCGTGCTGACTCCTTGGCGTGTGGTAAATATGCATATTGGCGACTGTATCGGTGGCCAGGTCTTCTTTGATACGGATATGCAGACAGAAGGGGTAAAACCTCGCTTTGTGGACCACGGAGAAGTGACCCAGAAGGTTTTCAAAGACCCCAATACCCGAATCTTGGAAATCAATTCTAAGACGGGCTTGTATCCGCTTTATATGGCGTACAGCGTCTTTGCCGAGAAACTCCAGGCATATAGGGATAAACATATGCTGGCGATGGATGTACCAGTCGAAACCCAAAATAAGATTTGGGATGAAGTCCTTCGAAACCATATCTTCGTCATCTGCAAAACTGAGATGGCAAAGAGCATCACAAAGAGGACGCTTCGAGGCTTTAGGCAGACAAAGGTCAATGCCAGATACTTCGAAGATCTGATCAATAAAATTACAAATCAGCCGGAACTGTTCATCAGCAAAGTGACAAACGGTATCAATTATTGGAATAATAACGTACTCGAGAACGATATGAAGTTTAACGCTATAGTAGGCAACCCTCCTTATCAGGCTATGACCACGGTTTCTGGTTTTCAGGCAACAGCTATATATCATTTATTTGTAGATGCCGCAATAAAACTGAAGCCGCAATATGTATCAATGATTACCCCCAGCCGGTGGATGACAAAGGGAAGTATGGGTATTAAGGAAGAGTGGACAGATAAATTGATTAATTCGAATCATTTTATCCAAATTGTGGACTTCCAAGATTCCTCAAAATGTTTCTCTGGTGTTGGTATTGGTGGCGGAGTCAGCTTTTTCTTATATAGCGACTCATACAATGGGGAATGTCAATATAGATTATACCAAGGGGATCATGTGTTTAATGACAACATGTATCTAAATGAACTTAGGACCGGAATTGTTATTCGAGATGGTTTTGCCGTTGACATATTGAAGAAGATTATTAGTGTTGAGGGAGAGTTCTTTAAAAAGGATAATTTCTCCGATTTGGTCAGCCCCTTGCACTTGTTTGATAGAGATGTATACTTCGGTTCTAACTGGAAAGGGTTTTCGAAGACGAGGGATGCCGAGCATACTATCAAGTATTATATGAATAAGAGGCTTGATCCGAGTGGTACTGGCTGGGTGAAGCTGTCTCAAGTTCAGAAGGGACACGCCTCAATCCCCGTACACAAAGTCTTAATTCCGAACTCTTACGGAACTGCAGGTGATCCATTTGTAATAGGTACGCCTTTTTATGGAGAGCCAAATAGTGTTTGCTCATTCACATATATCTGCGTAGGTTATGACCCTGAGCGACACAATTTCAGCAAGGAACAGTGTCTCAACATTATCACTTACATGAAGACCCGCTTCTTTAGATATTTAGTTTCCATAAAGAAGAAGACCCAGCATAATCCGAGGGATGTCTTCCAGTTTGTGCCTCTTCAGGATTGGTCACGACCTTGGTCTGATTCAGATTTGTATAGAAAGTATGGGATCTCGAAAGAGGAGATTACGTACATTGAATCTATCATTAAACCGATGGCCCAAGACACACTGTTTGATGCAGACGAACTATTAGACCCCGAATTTGCAACTTTTGACCTCGCTGAATGTGGCGTTTCAGTTGGCGACAGAATTATTTACACACCAACAGGAACAGAATTAACTGTTGCTGAGGGAAATAAAGTAGAGTGCGAAGGAGAGGTATATACGCTTGCTGAGTTTACTGCTAAGTATATGCCTCGCAATAAGAGAAGCGTTTCGGGTGTGTGTCAAGGCCCTAAATACTTCAACTACAAGGGTACGAGTTTGTACGAATACAAAAAGATGTTTGGTAAGTAGAATCATGGACACCATTAAAGCAAAGAGGAAGCGTCAGCGGCAACAGTATGCTGAGCGAGAGCGCGCAGAACGGATCAGATCTTTTCGTTATGTGAGGCTCACTACCCGGGTATTTGACGAGTTCACGATCGACAATCCGCCCTATAAGCTTTGTTCAAGGTGTGCTAAACTGATTTCAAGTGGTTTTCATTACGAAAACAGTTCGATCGGCGAGATATGGCTGTGTGCCTCATGCAACCATAAGGTCAGACATCCGAATGGGAACAAGCCAAGAATCCTTTTTACCCCAATGGGTAACAAACGTTGAGAATAAAGACACCACTAGAAAATAATAGAACCATGCGCAAATTCACATTGATCTTTTTCATCACAGCGCTTGCTCTTGTCGCGTCGTGTAAGGGAAACGACTCCTCGAGAATCATTTCAGAAGCCCCCGTTAAGACTGAAATCCTCGGAATGAAACTATGCGAGAAGTCGAATGAGAAAAGTATTCAAAAGGCCGTGTCCACGGCTACGGACGAAGCCGTACTCATAGATAGTCAAAACAACGATCAGGTGGGGAAAACGGTACGGGTTATCCCTTCTTCTCTTAGTTTTAATTATGGCGGCTATTCCTGGACTTACGTTGACGTGGCCTTGGATGGGGAAGACATGATATCTCAGATAACCTTGGTCGCTTCTTATGAAAGCGTTGAAATGGCCAGGAAGCAATATGAGGCCGTAATCAAATTGTTTACACAGAAATACGGGAAAGGCAATGTCCATCCATCGAATCAGTTGACTTTCTGGACGGACGATACGAACTCCGTGGGGGTTGTCTATGATGAATCGGCTGCAGCCAACGGAAACGACAGGAGTTTTTGCAGCCTGTACTACGTGAATATCGAGTTATTCGACGCGTTGGAAGAGCAAAATGTTCCTGATATCTAATGTCTATGAGAAAAAGGGCGCTCATACCGCTCGACTATGATTACGGAGAAGTGCACTTCGCGTAACAAGTTTAGTTTCTCCGGCTTCTACCAAGGCCATAAATACTTCTCCTTCAACGGAGTAACCCTCTATAAACTCAAAGAGTCCTTCCTCGGGAGTCAAAACTATTAATTATATGGCGAAAAGTTATAACAGTCCCTTCACGGAGCAGGAAGTCAAAGAGCTCGAGTTGGAGTACGCGATGCTGACATCGAGCAAGAACATTGATGTCAGGAATCTCGCAAATCGGATAAAAGGTCAGTATCGGACGGTGCAGCACTTCGTATGGTGCTGCTATCCGTTCCAGAATGAGTATGGCCGCCCTACAAAGAAATACCGCGATCCTAAGACAGGAGAACAGGTATGGATGGCATATAAGAAGCTTTCGGCTTTCGGCTCAGCGAATGCTTTGATTAGGAAATGTGTCTTTTTTGTAATTGATAATAATTTTAAACCCGTAGTTGTTGAGGTGCACCCGGATGGTGAACCGGGCGATAAGAAGGCATCCACCATTCCGCTGTTAACGAAACCTGAGCGCTACACGAAAGTTGAAGAGTCCTATTCTCTCATTCAAGATGTATTTGAAGATTTGCAATCTGTTAGGGATGACGAAGAAGAGGCGTTTAATAACTTGCCCGAGGGGCTTCAGGATAGCGAGCGAGGAGAAACGATGCAAGATGCGATAGACTCTCTCGATGATATTCTGGGAGACGTTGAGGATGCTATGAATAGCCTCGAAGAAGCAGTCCAGAACCTGGAGACCTTTTTGGGCGTAAAACAATTACCCTGGGAAACAATCCAGCTGCAAGATAAAGTCATCCATAAGAATTTCGGGGAAGGCTCTATCATAGAGTTGAATGAGAACAATTGCGTTGTAGGTTTTGGCCAAAAACGAGTGCGATTCCCACTCCCTGATGCGATTGCCGACCATACGCTTAACTTACAATAATAACTTGCTATGAATAATGCTCGCCGTAAAGTTATCAATGATAGTTCCGCAAAAATACAAGCGGCTAAAAGGCTATTGAATCAAGCCATTTCGACTGAAACAGCGGCTCTTCATAACATTCAGAGGCTTGGTGGTAGTCCAGAGAGCTATAAAGCAATACACGATATTGTCTCTTCGCTTAAAGATGCCGCATCCAGTCTCGATAGATCTATAGAGTCCATCAATCAGTTTGACTTTTAATGGGATCGTATGAATGATCTTGAATTAACTGCGCGACGGCTAGCGATAGCCGAGAAGACCTGCAAGGAGATCGAGAAGCACTATATAGAGCTGATTGAATCTGGCTTGGAAAAGGATTCTGCGAAGACTGTCTTGAAGCGAGCTAAAGAAATTCACAAACAGATAACAGGAACCCGAACCGCTGTCTTCAATGTGTATGTCGCCCGTGAAATTCAGGATAAACTACTAAAGCTGGTGAGCCTGTATCTGATTGGTGAAAGATATGTTTTTACCGTGATGGAAGATAAAGACAGAAACGGTAAGAGATTGCTTAAAGACAACTATGGCTATGAGCATCCTGTGGAGCTTCCTGCCGGTTTTATCGTTTACGATGACGTGACCGCAAGGGTTGATGGGTATAGGTATGATAAACCGCAGGGGAGGTATGCTTCACGAGCTTTTCTACTATTACGGGATATCTGTTTGGTAGAAGAAGTGCGTTCTCCAAAGCCCTCGCGAAGTCCTGAAGAATGGTCTGCGGCTGTTGGTGATATGCCTAAACATGTTTGCGGTAAACCCTTTACCTGTGATTGCTGTGGCGGTAATTTCGAGGCACGAAAGGGTGTTAGGGTTGACGGTACGGATGTCTATTTCTGCAATGAATGTAAAAGCCTTGTTTTCAAACCATCTGGGTCTGGATGGAGAAGGCGATTCATTTCTACACCGATGTAAACAATTGATAATTTTTAATGTTATGAGTGATAATAACAAATACCGTTTTAAAGACCTCAACGTCGAAGAGTGTTTTAAGGATTTCTATATAGTCCCGGACTACCAACGGGAATATGTTTGGAGAGCAGAATATGAAGTATCCCAACTCCTGATAGATCTTTATGATGAGTTCTCAACAGATAAAAGCAAAGAGTATTTTATTGGCACTACAGTAGTCTTTGATAATAATGGAGTAAAGGAGTTAATCGACGGTCAGCAACGAACAACTACACTATTCTTAATGTTGTGCGCATTTCGCAACTTATATGCAGCACATGGTCTGTCGACTAAAGTGGCTGACCAGTTACTTCAGAATGTTCGCTTTAACGAAAAGGGGGACGAGATTACCCAATTACATCTTGTTCTTCAATACTCTGACAGCGAATCCATTTTGCAACAGATCGTCAATTGCGATGAGAAGAAGACAATGTCATCTGAAAGTGCGAAAAGGATAAATGAAGCATACGAAATCATTCAGAAGTTCATAGCGTGCAATACTGAAAAAGACCTCGATGAGCTGAAGACGTTCTTTATGTATTTTCTGAGGAAACTGAAGTTCATTCAGATATTGACTCCTGATATCAACGACGCGTTGAAAATCTTTGAGACTATCAATGACCGAGGTGTCGGCCTCAACCCGATGGATCTATTGAAGAATCTCATTTTCCAACAGGTAGACCGCAGTAAATTCGATAAGCTAAAAGACAGGTGGAAGGAATTGGTTAACATACTTGAATCCTCTCAAGAAAGACCGTTACGATTCCTTCGCTATTATATTGTTTCGAACCATCCCAGCCAGGATAATTCATCCAATCCAATCAATAAAGGAGAGAATGTTGTTCGTGAGGACGAAATCTATAAGTGGTTTACTCGGCCTTCGAACATTTACCTGTATTCTACCGATCCATACAAGTTTGTGGAGCATCTCATTGAAAATGCACGTTGTTACGTCAATTTCTCTCACGGTAAAGACCGAGTTGGAAATGACAACATTTACTTGGATAGCATTTCCAAATTAGGTGGTAATGCATTCCGCCAGCATCTAATTCTTCTCCTTACAGCAAGACAGTTCCCTCAGGATATGTTCAATTATCTCTGCAAGTGTATTGAAACATATCTATTTTACTTTCTCTTCACGAAAGAACAAGCTAAGATTTATGAGAAACAATTTGGAAAATGGAATCTGTCTCTTTGTAAAGTCCAGACAATGGACGAATTAAAAACTTGGGTAGCAGAGAATATTAAGCCCGAGATTGATAAGAAGGATACTGAATACAGGATCCGTTTCTTGAACTTCCGCCAAGATGATCTTCAGATGTATAGAGTCCGATATATTTTGGCGAAGATAGCACAGTTTATTGATAATGAAAGAATAGGCGTTGAATCTCACACTTCGTTGATGCATTATATTCGGGCAGGAGTCGAAATTGAACATATTCTTCCATGGACTCCGTTGCCGGGTATGAAGGAGATGATTAAAGATTACGATAATCTTAAAGTTCTCCTAGGTAACCTTACCCTAATAGAGAAGTCTATGAATGGTGCTATTGGTAATAAACCGTTTAAGGAGAAGGTTATAGAGTATGCTAAGTCAAATTTGTATGTTACACGAAGCATAGCTAAGCTTGATGTGGTGGGTACTGACACAGCGATAAATCGCATCAATAAGTTCCTTCGGGCATATGATCATTGGGATGAGAGCACGATTCACGATCGTCAAGAAATGCTATATAATCTCTCACTAGTAATCTGGAATTTAGAGTAGGTCGTACGGTTCAGCTTCTATCCTACGATTTGTTTCCATTGCGCGGAAAGCATTTTTATGAACGCGCTGATACATAAGCCTCTCTTAGATTTGCACCGTGATTCCAATAGGGGATTAAGGCGCAAATCTAAAAGAGGCTTACAACTATCGCGTGGTAAGTAATCGCTCAACGTGTTGATATTCAGCAGTATTGTTTTTTTTTCTCCCTGTTCGGTTCCGCGGTGGAGTACCTCTTTCTGTTGGATGGTATCTCAAATAATGGGTCTAATTAGGTTTCTATACGAGTCCACGCTTCTCGAAGGCAACCCAGAACTCCATTGGATAGTGAATATTTGAGACATTGATTCCTTCTTCCAAATAGTGGGAGATGTGATCAGGTTCATAACCGCCATGTCCGCAGCCGAGGGCGGTAAGCAGGAAAGTCTTTTCCGGATGTGCTTTTGCAAACTCCACAAACGTATGGAAAGAGTCCGCAATCTCCTGAGGTCCAATCCCGTTTCCTACCGTGGGGATCGCGTACGAGCTTCCTTGCAAGCCAGAAGAAACCCCCATCTGTGCGCCAAATTTTTTCAAGGCCAAATAAGCTGCCCCTCCTTTGTGTATGCCTTGGTCATTGCTACCGAAAACAAAGATTTCATTCGGGGCAAGATTCGTCACTTTTTCGGGAGTAACACGTCCGGCATAGGCAGTGTTCGAATCGGTTTCATCATAGTATTCTTCTGAGATTTGAGACTGATAGCGCTTCCTTTCTTCGCTGCTTGCCATCGGCATAGCCTGTTCAAATTCCCACATTTTGCGGGAATAGCGTTCGCGGGCGCGCTTTTCTTTCTCAAATACTTCGTGGGTTTCCTCTTCTGTCTTTTCGAACTGTATTACGTTGGTAATTGAGAGGCTGATTGTGACTCCCTGTACGTCATGGTCTGTTCCCATATAGGCGAAAGACCATCCTTCTGCCTTCAGGTGCTTGATTAATGATTGTATAGCGGAAAGACTATACTCATTGGAGCTGTTTTCAAGTCCATCCGTAATAATGGTTACGACGACAGAGTGACGCTGATCGTTCTGAAGTTCCTTCTCAAGTTTTGTCAGGGTCCGACCTATCGCATCATAAAGGGGAGTGCAGGCTCCAGGAACATATGTCTCCGGAGTGAGGATTTTGGCTTCGGACGGATTTGCATTCCAGTATACATCATCGATAGAGGAGCTGTCGAATAGCACCAATGTGATGTACTGCTCCTGCTTCTCAGCATATTTCTCCGCGTCAGCCTTAACTCCGCCAAGAACCTCATTATAGCCCTGGATTGCAGGTCTTTGAATGTCCCACATGGATCCGCTTCTATCCATGATAATTACGTTGTAAACCTTTGTTTTTTGCGCTGCCTTTTCCATAATAGTAAGATGTTAAAGTGTTAAATGTGTCATTTCGACGCAAATGTAATACTTATTATCGAACCGTGCAAATTATTTGCGTCATATCGACACAAAATTTTGCAAATTCCTTCAAAATGCGCTATCTTTGCTAATGCTATGGAGAAAAACTACACATATGTTGAAGGTGCTCAATTCCCTTATCAGTATAAGTATGAGCACATGGCAGTAACCACGGACTGCGTTATCTTTACTTATGAGGATAGGAAGCTGAAGGTTCTGCTGGTAAAGCGTGGAGGCGAGCCGTACAAAGGGCAATGGGCTTTACCCGGTGGATTCCTGAAAAACGACGAGACCGCCCGGGAAGGTGCCATGCGCGAATTGCAGGAAGAGACTGGCCTCGTTGCTTCTGCCATCGGAGAATTGGGCGTTTTCTCTGACATAGACCGTGATCCGCGGGAGCGTGTAATAACCATAGCTTGGTATGCCCTGGTTCGCCCGGCAGATGTCATTGGTGGGGACGATGCTGATGAGGCAGCGTGGTTCTCTATTGACGATCTCCCTTCTCTTGCTTTTGATCATCATAAGATTCTCGATGCAGCAATGGAGCGTCTCAGAAGGGATATCCATTTCGAGCCGGTGGGCTTTGAACTCTTGGATGACACTTTTACCATCCCCGACCTTCAGCGCCTCTACGAGATTATACTAGGAGTTAAATTTGACCGCCGCAACTTCCAGCGCAAGATTATGGCATCAGGTATTTTGGAGGAAGCGCAAAACGAGGAATACGAACCCGAAGCGATCCTAATGGAATGTCCCATGCCGGAGCCTACTTTTATGGCGGACATGGAATGTTCTGTTCAACAGTCCGTTGCCTCCCAGGAAATATCCAGGTCAAGCTCAAAGAAACGTCCCGGCCGAATCGCCTCGCTTTTCCGCCTCAACAAGAAGAAGTACGATGAAATGAAGGAAGAAAGCGGAAAGTTCGAGTTTTAAGTATTCATTAACCAATAAAAAACCGCACCATGAAGATTGCACGATGCGATTATGGCTATGCAATAGTGCAACCATCGCGCGGCAAGCGATTGTTCAACGCGTTGATATTCAGCGTCATTGATTCATCCGCTCAGCTCGGTTCTACGGTACATGGTGCTCTTCATAAGTCAACATTTTGAGGATTTTGAGAAAAATGCCGTTTCAAATTTTGAGGAAATTGAGAAAAACCGCATAAAAGATTTTGAGGAGACCGGAATATGCGCTATATTCGCAATGCTAGAATAAAAGATATGGAACCTGAAAGACTCTTCAAACGCAAGATTTATGACCGCCTTCTTCAATGGAAGGAAAGCAGTAAGGGGAAGAGCGCTCTTCTTATTGAGGGGGCTCGCCGGATCGGTAAATCTACCATTGTAAAAGCGTTCGCCCGAAACGAATACGAATCATTCATCTTTATCGATTTTACCAAGTGCTCCCAAGAGGTGAAGAACCTGTTTAACGATGTTTCAGATCTTAACTACATCTTTCTCCGGCTACAACTCGCTTATGGGGTACAACTCGTGGAACGCAAGTCCCTTATCGTATTCGACGAAGTGCAGTTCCAGCCCCTTGCCCGACAGGCAATCAAGTCGTTTGTAGAAGACCATCGCTACGATTACATCGAAACAGGCTCATTGATCTCTATTCGCAAGAACACGGAAAACATTCTCATCCCCAGTGAGGAGGAGCGCGTCAGCATGTATCCTATGGACTATGAAGAGTTCCGCTGGGCTCTGGGAGATACTGCCACCATCCCGCTGCTCCGTTCCGTTTGGGAACATCCCCAACCGCTGAAGGAAGTGCATCGCAAACTTATGCGGGACTTCCGTCTCTATATGCTTGTGGGAGGAATGCCCCAGGCTGTTGATGCCTATCTTGAGTCCAACAACTTCGAGGTCGTGGATCACGCAAAACGCTTAATTCTTGATTTGTATGACGAAGATTTCGGTAAGATTGACCCGACAGGGAAAGCCGCAAGAATCTTCGCGGCCATACCCGCTCAGCTTAACAGCAATGCTTCCCGATTTCAGATTTCTAATGTCATCCCCAAAGCCCATGCTGAAGACTTCGTTGAACTTATTTCTGAAATGGAGAAATCCAGGACCGTCAATATCTCGCATCACAGCGATGATCCTAATGTGGGCTTAGGCAGTACCGATGATCTGATGCAGTACAAAATGTTTGTTGGTGACACCGGCCTTTTCGTAACACTTGCTTTCCGAGATAAGGCATTCACCGAGAACATCATTTATGAGCGCTTGCTTAGCGATAAGTTGGCGGCCAACCTGGGCTACCTTTACGAGAACATCGTCGCTCAGATGCTCACGGCCTCCGGCAACAAACTGTTCTATCACGTCTGGCCCACGGAGAGTGGCAAGCACAACTACGAGGTTGATTTCCTACTGTCTCGAGGTACGAAGATCACTCCCATCGAGGTAAAATCTTCTTCCTACAAGACACACGTATCATTGGATGCCTTCTGTAAGAAGTTCTCTTCACGCATCACTAATGACCGTTACCTGATTTATACGAAAGACTATGCTCATGAAGAGTCGGTTAGGTATATACCGGCCTACCTGGCATATTTCCTGTAACAAAAGACCTTCTGGTTGGGTTTCACCCAGCCGCGCGATGGTTGCAAAACCAGTGCGAGGGCCGCAGAACCGGTGCGATGGTTGCAAAAACCGGAGCGAAGACAGCAAGGTGTATAAAAAAAACCGAGAGAAGTTGAGGCCTCGTATTCCTATTTTCAAGCGGAATCTGAGGGAGAAGATGTCATGGCAGTGTATTCAGTTAATAGAGAAGGCCGAACATCCACAAAGGGATACGGGCGCTATAACCGGTTTCGATGCCGGCAATAGCCAAGTAGCTGTCGGGGATGCCGGCGATCTGATCGAATTCCTTGCTTTCGCCACCGACCTCGAACAAGTATTTCCCATTCACCAGGAAATCACCCTTCAGGGGCATCTGGACAGTACCGATAGCGGAAAGCTGGTCGATAAAAAAAGTCTCCCGGAGCGTGCCGACGTCGATCTTAGGCGAAAGGGCATACATTAGATTGGTATTGCCAAGGTAAATCTTCTTTGGATTAACCAACTTCTTATAGCTCTTGAGTTCTACGGTGAGAAGTTCCAGAATCTCGGCCTTATCCAAATTGTAAAGGAGCTTCAATAGGGAATCCCGCGTCGTACCGAGAGAGGAGGACAGCCGATTCACATTGGGCTGCAGGGGAACATTCTCCGCGATGATCATCAACAGCTTCTTGCACTTCTCGATGGTATCGTAGGTAATCTTGTCCACGGCGGGAAGGTCGCTTTCGATTACGGTATCTATTACCTCCTTCAAGCGGACCAGGAAGTCCGAACCGGCTTCTTTGCAGAAGGGATATACTCCCGAGCGCAAATAGGCCTCGAATGCCACCAGAATCTTGGTTTTAGCGGTAATATCAATGGCGATGGTAATATGATTTTTCAGGAGCTCCTCCAAAGAGATCGCATTCACGTGAAGGATATCCTCATAAGCCAGATATTCCCTGAAGGACATTCCTTTAAGCGTATAGGAGGTTTGACGGCGGGACATATCCACCTTAGCATTATCGATCTCCAGCAAGGAGGATCCCGTATAGACTAACCGGAGATCATTATACTGATCAACGAGATTCTTGAGAATGGTACTCCACCCCTTATATTTGTGGACTTCGTCAATGTAAAACTCCGTTATCCCCCTCTTGTAAAGGAATTCAATCAGATTTTGCAGCTGATGCGTCCCGAACCAGTAGTGGTCCAGGGAGATGTAGAACGTATCATCCGGATTGCTGTATTTTTCCTTGATTCGCTGCAAAAGCAAGGTGGTTTTACCTACGCCACGCTCTCCTTTGATGCCGATGACGCGGGATTCCCAGTTAATCTGGGGATAAAGGTAACGCTTGAAATCCAGTGTAACGTGGGCGAGTTTACTATGGTAAAACGCAACAATGGGGCGAATATCTGTCAGTTCCATATTAGTATCTTTCTGTGTGCAAATATATAAAACACTTTTGGAAAAGCGAAATAATTATATAAAAACACTTTTAGAAAAGTGAATATTGCCCACAATAGAACTTTTGACTGACCTTCCCTCTTGACGCGAAGGTTGCAAAACCGGTGCGGTGGTTGCGAAGTGCGGCAGATCCGCTTAATCGGTGGCCTCGTTGTTTCCGTCGAAGAACGCCTTGGCCAGGTCACGGCAAAGTCCGACGACGATGGTTTGTTCTTCGGTCAGTGACGTACGCCACTTTTCAGCCAGTTTGTCGGCGATGCCGAAGAGCTGGCCATAGCATAGCAGATCGTCAATCCAGTCGGTGTCGAGCTGGCCACTGGGTTTGCCTTCTGCCTGGGCCTGCAGGAAGTTTTGCAATTCAACCAGGACGCGGGCTTTCGCTGCTCCTGCCGGCGTGAGGGGACGTATCCGGGCGCCCAGATTCGTCAGCTTGTCTTTCGGATTGACGGGCTCGATCATTCCGTGGTCGTCTAACCATTCCTGTCCTTTTTCTTCCGGACTGAAGTCATACAGATCTCCGGGATGGCTGTAGCTCCAGTGATACACTTCATCGACTTCCAGCAGCCCGTCTTTCCCGGAGGCTTCGCAGAATTTCTGGTACAAGCTGTTTTCTTCCGGATCCCGGATGACAGCGTCTTTCTGGATGGAAAGATAGTTGACGGTCTCAAACGCGGGCTTCTGTTGCACGAGTTTCAGTTTTCCTTCGCTGTACCAGCGGTAAAGGAAAGCAGCGGATAACTCGTGATGGATGTGCAGGTCGAAGATACGCGGCTGGTTTGTCCGGACATAGTAGGCTGCAAACAAGTTGCCTTCCAACGGAATCACCTGGCTTTGCTCTTTGATCCGGCGGGTACCGAAGAGTTTCTTGGCATATTTGAAGCCGAGTTGGTGGGCAATGACAAAATAGAGGAAAGTACCGGCCATCAGCACGGCCAGCAGGTATGCCCCGAGGGTGTCTAATTTTTCCAACATAGTTCGTTCGATAGCTGGTTTTCCATTATTGACAAAACTACAAAAAAAGATGAATATGCGTTAACTTTATTTGGACACAGGCCAGTTGGACCATAGCCTCAGCTGTTTCCGTCAATCCCTCTTTTACGCTGTCTTTCTTGCGGATTATTGTTTTTTTCGATAACTTGCCATTGTTTATCAGTGAGGTTAGTGGGATATTGATTGAACAGCATTTTTATTCAGGTTACGATTCCGAAGCGGAAGGATTAAGAAGGTACTATGAAAGACGGCTACATAGATTTCGACGGGTACATCAGGCAAGGTGAACCTGATAAGAGAGAGAAAGCGACTCTTTGGCGGACCGCTATCGGCCTGCAGGCGGTCGATGGCTTAAAGACGTCCGAGTATCTGAAGGAGACAGCTCGTAAGCACATCGAAGGCGAGATTGACATAGACCAGGCCCGGGAACTGATAAAGAGTTACTACCAGTCCAAGCAATCCCGTGAGCCGGACGATGACCAGATGCAGGAGGCCGACAAAGTATCGGCCAATATCACAAAGATCCTTTCATCTGCGTCTCTTGATTTCAGCGCGCAAGGGATTATCGCTCTGCACCGGAGAATTTTTGAAGGCGTATTTAAACATGCCGGCAAAATCCGCGATTTTGACATCACCAAAAAAGAATGGGTGCTGGAGTACGATACCGTCCATTATCTGAATTGGGAAGACTTGCGCCGGGCATTGGATTACGACATCGAGCAGGAACGCAGCTTCAGTTACAAAGGTCTGACGAAGGATGACCTGATATCCCACATTACGCAATTCGTTTCCGGAATATGGCAAATTCATGCTTTTTGCGAGGGGAATACGCGTACGACGGCCGTCTTTACCATTCTGTATTTGCGGGATATCGGATTCCAGGTAAACAACGATATGTTCGCAGACCATTCCTGGTACTTCCGCAATGCGTTGGTCCGTGCAAATTACAGGAATGCCGTGAAAGGGATTGACTACACCCCTGTCTATCTGGAGCGCTTCTTCCGCAACCTGCTTTTAGGCGAGCAGTGGGATTTGCGTAATCGCTATCTGCATATCACTCCCTCCCCGCAGTGGCGTGTCCAACCCAACATGGCAGACCCCACAAGTACCCCACAAGTATCCAACGAGTACCCCACAAGTACTCCGCAAATATCCGACAAACTTCATACGGACAATCCGCAAATCTTGAAATTGGTTTCTTCTGTAGGAAATAAAGAGTTATCGGTATCCGAAATGCTGTCGGCTTTGCAACTGAAAGACCGGAAAAATTTCCTGGAACTTTATTTATCGCCAGCAATGAAGGAGGGATTTGTCAGGATGTTATATCCCGAATCCCCCCGTCACCCCCGCCAGAAATATCTGCTTACGGCAAAGGGGCAGGCTTTATTCAATGAACTCAGAGAAAACGACTAACTTTACGGTCATGAAAAAGATGATCCTCTCACTGCTCGCGTTCGTGCTGAGCGCGTTTACGCTAACCTTTGCCCAGGGCATCCGGGTGGGTGACCGGTTTTATGATGGATTCGCTGTCTATACCGTCCAGGAAATCCGGATGGGGACGATCGTCTATATGACGAATGCCCTCGGGGATGAAGAACTGACCCTGGAGCAATGGGGCGCGACGCCGGGTGTGTATCGGCTGCAACCCAGCCGCAACGCCGAAGAGCCCAAGTACGGCGCTGAATTCGGCTGCCGTGTCAACTATGTCATCCGGTCGGACAACAGATATCTGGAAGTCATCGGCGACAACGACATCGTCCTCAAGGTGCTGCCGCTGCTCAATCCGATGGAGGACATTGCGGAGGGCAGTCTCTGGTACAGCGGTGCACTCGTCTATGATGCCCATCCGGCGGAGGATGGTTCCGTCCGTCTGAATGCCATGTCGGAAGGGGAGGAGCACGAGTTCGTCCTGACGCCTGCGACGGGCGGGGTGGATCTGTTTGAAGTCTCCGACAGCCCGTCAGAGGCGATGAATGAGTTTGAAGATGCCGCCTACGCCCGCCGGATCCGGCAGGACGGTCTGGACGTGATCTGCTTCTACGACAAGCAGAACCGGATTATGGACGTCTTGCAGGGCACGCAGGTCTGGAACGCTCAAACTCTCAATGTGGAGCAGTGGATGGCGCTGATCGCCGGGGATTATGTGACTGAAAGCGGCAAGGCGGTACAGATCCGGCCCGACCGGGCGACGTATGGCGGGAAAGCGCTTTCCCTGCAGCCGGTCACCTTCAACGGAATGGTCACCGGCGTGCTCGATTTCGGGCAGTCCGGCCCTTATCTGGTCGGGAAGGTGGAAGCCGTGCCGACTCCGCAAGGCCTTCAGCTTACCGAGGTCAAGATGGAGGACGGGGAGCCCTGGTTCGAGCGGACCGTGTCTTATTTCGACCTGAAATGGGTCGGGGAAGGGAGCCGCTTCGATTTCGCGAGCCACACCCTGCTCAATGGCGTCCTGCACCGCTATGACAAGCCGCTCCTGCGCCTGATGCGCAACGCCATCCTGGCAGCCCACGGCTATACCTTCAAGTCCAAGGACCTGAAGACCTATTTCGAGGCGCAGCCGTGGTACACCCCGGTGAAGGACAACGCTTCCGTCAAGCTCTCCCTGCTGGAAGAGCTCAACGTCGCCCTGATCCAGGCCGCCGAACGGTCTGAATAAACCAGGTATCGTTACTTGTTATGAAAATAGAATGGGAAGACGGGTTCATGGTCCAGGTGACCGTTGAATCAGACACCGTTGTGATTTCAGCCAATCGGGAAGGCCTTCTGTCCCTGGCCCGACAGTTGACGGCCCTGGCGGATGAATGCCCCGGCAGCCATATCCATTATGATCCGTACAATTCCCTCGAAGAGGGTTCTGTAGAGATGGTGATCCAGAAAGGGGCCGCGGTGGTTGCAAATTAAGGAAATAAAAACGCTTGCGAGTTATGATAGACAAACATCCTCTTCGGATCCAGATTTTCAATGATACCCTGCGTGTGCTGCAGCAGGGCGGGTATGTCGCTCCTTCCGGCCGGAAGGTCGAGCTTCCTCCGGTTGAGGAGGTGATGAAGGCAGCGGTGATGTATAAGGAGCGTTTCAGCGTGCCTTGCGGGCAGCCAGCCACGACCGTGACGGAAGTACGCGTCGAGGACTGCGACTGTGTTCTGGCGGCGAAGACCTTGATTGATGCGGGGTATAATCCGGCGATGCTCAATCTGGCGGATCTGTATGTACCGGGTGGACTCGTGGAGTTTGGGTCGGGTGCGCAGGAGGAGAATCTGTGCCGGCGGAGCAATCTGATCCTTTCGCTGTATCAGTTCTCGCGCTCCCGGGCGCGGCATTATTCGGCGTTGGGCATCGTGAACCGGGAGTCGCAATATCCGATGGATGAGCGCTATGGCGGTGTTTATAGCGGCATCGTCTCGTTCTTCCGCGGGCCGGAGTCCACGGGGTCGCAGTATGAGGAAAAACTGTACAATATCCCCGTCATCTCCGTAGCAGCGCTCAGCGGTCCGCGCATCGGGATGGACGGGCTGATGTATCCTGAGGAAACGAAGATTACGCTCGAGAAGATGCGGACCATCTTCCGCATCGGCCTCGACCATGGCCACGATTCGCTGGTCTTGTCCGCAATGGGCTGCGGTGCCTTCGCCAATCCGCCGGCCCACATCGCCAAACTGTTCCATCAGGTCATCGAAGAAGAAGAGTTCAAGAACCGCTATCGCCTCATCGACTTCGCCATTCTCGACGGCTACAAGACCGGCCTCCGCCACAACCCCGACGGCAATCTGCTCCCGTTCCAGCGGGAATTCGGACAAAGTTCATAATAGACGAAGATGGGACTCCTGGATTTCTTGTTTGGCAAAAGGCCGCCGAAGAAAGAAGATTGGCGGGATGAGTTGTCGGATTATACCAAGGATCCGGACGACGAGCACTGGACCGTCGACCATGAACCCGACGACGATCGCGACGACGACTGGGAAGAGGAGCAGGAGAAAGACTGGGACGACGACTGGGGCGAATACTGACGCAGCGGAGTATCGCGCTCAGCACTTGCGCTGCCGCCGGCCCTAGAGCAGGGGCGCGAGGAACTCGGCGATGCGGTCGAGCCAGGTGTAGCTGCCGGTGCCGGGGGAGGCGGTTTGCTGGAAGCAGTGCTCGCGGGTGGCGAGCGTGTGGAGCTCGGCCGGGATACCCATTGCCCGCAGTTTTTCCCATACTTTCACGGAGTTCATCGCGGCGTAGCCGTCGGCGTCGCCGTGAATCAGCAGCATGGGGGCGGTGTCGGGATCGAACGAGAATTCGGGCGCGAGGACGGCGGAGTCATCGTTGCCGCCTGTTTTGTTGTAGCCGTCCAGTCCGTCGGTCAGGGCGTAGGCCGGATAGATGCCGATACCCCATTGGACGCGGCAGGAGAGTCGGTCGATGTCGTCGATCGGGAGGTAGCTGCGGTGCCGGGATGAGGTGACGCCCATCAGGGTCAGGTGGCCGCCCGCGGACGATCCCATGATGCCGATCTTGTCGGGGTTGAGGCCGCGGGCGGCGGCTTCGCTCCGGACCACGCGGACGGCGCGCTGCAGGTCTTGCCAGGCCGTCGTATGCTTGGCCAGCCCTTCGGGTCTGGGGGTACGGTATTTCAGCGTGACGACGGTGATGCCCTTTTCGTTCAGGTAGCGGCGTGCCGGCGCCACTTCAAAGCTGTCCGGCCCGTTGCCCACGTAGGCTCCGCCGGAGTAGATGATCTGGATGGCATCGCTCGTGCGCTCTTTCGGAATGAACCATTCGAGGTAGGGGGTGCACTGGTTTTCCCGGAAGTCCGGGGTCTTGCCTTCCGGCCAGAGGGCTTCCTTGTCGTACCAGACTTTGTGGATGTTGTCGACCGAGCGGTCCATGATGGCGACTTCGGGTTCGACCGGCCCGAGGAATCCCATCTGTGTCATAAATTCAATACCGCGCTCGAGGCCGAAAGCGCCGTGGCCCTTGTAGGGATACAGGTGCAGTTCGGCCGGGATGCCCATCTTTCGCAATTGTCTGTAGAACAGGGTGGAACCGTTCGGGGAGTAGGGATCGAGTTCGCCGTGATGGAGGCTGACGGGGCAGGTCTTTCCGTCGAAGGGGAAGACGGCGCTCAGCGCCACGTCGGGACCGTAGCCGTCCCGCGTGGCGGGGATGCCGGTTTCTCCGTCCGTGGTCGCGTAGGCCGGGGCGTTAGCGATGGCCCAGTTGATATGGCAGGGCAGCCGGTCGAGTTCGTCTACGGGGTCATAGGTCCGGGTCTGGGAACCCGTGGCCAACAACAGGGCCAGATGAGAGCCGGCCGACATCGAGATGACGCCGATCTTCTCCGGATCGAAGCCGCGCATTTCCGCTTCGCTTCGTACGAGGCGCACCGCCCGCTGACCGTCTTCCCAAGCCGTCTGGTAGATGGGAAGGCCCGCCGGCCGCGGCGTCCGGTACACGAAGTTCACGCACTGGATGCCGATCTTCGTGAGCTCTTCCTGCCAGTACTGGATGAGACCCACGTCGCAGCAGTTCTGATAGGAGCCGCCCGAGATGAGGATCATGCATACCCCTTTCTTTACGGCGGGTTCGGGCGCGGGGAACCAGTCCAGATAGGGATTGCGGAACGCGGCGGGATCGAAGCCCGGTGCCTCGACCTCATTGGTCATCGCGGCAATCTGGAAGGGCTGTGCATCCGGGATACGGCCTTCCGGCCAGATATATTCCCTTTGCTGTGCCGACAGCGTCAGGCAGCAGAGCAGGGAAGCGAAAACGAGCAGACGTTTCATCATTTCTTGCGGGATTAAAGGGCGGCCAGCAGATCCTTGAGGGAGCCGACGACGCCGTCGAACAGTTTGTACATCAGTTCGGGCTCTTCCATCTTCGGGATATAGACGACGACCTTCTTGCCGGCGCCGGCCATCCAGCCCGCTTCGGTGTGGGCGCTGCGGCCGGAAGGAAGGACCAGGACGCAGGTGTCGGCCCAATCCAGGGCTTCCATATCGGCCTGGAACTGCCGTTCGGCCTTGGGATGGTGCAGGCCTTCCTTGTATTGTTCAAAGCTCCAGTTCAGGGCGTTCTCATCGAGCTCCGTCCATCGGAATCCGTTGCCGCCGTGCGGTGGATTGCGGAAGTCATACACTTGATGCCCGGCCTCGCGCAAGCACGCGACAACCTCGGGAAAATAAGGATTCCTCCAACTGGAAGCGACATAGATCTTTGCCATAGGGTTTCGTTTAAGATTTCATAAAGATACAAAAAAATGAAGATAACTGTCACTTGCGGGGAGAGCCGTGCGTTTTTTTTCGTACCTTGCCAACAAATTCGCAAACAAGCCATTTTTATATGATTAAAAGTACTAAAATCTGGCTGGGAATCGCAGGATGCCTGCTCGTGATCCTCGGTATCGTATGCATCTGCAAGCCTGCGGGTACGCTCTTCGCAACGGCCTGGCTGATTGGATGTTTTACCTTCTTCTCCGGCTTGTTCAAGCTGGTTTTCACCTTCCGTACGGAGGGTTTCCTGCCCAACAGCGGCAGCCGTATGCTTTCTGCTATTCTGCAGATCCTGCTCGGTTGTTTCTTCCTGTTCTTCAGTGAAGCGCTGACCCTTTCGCTGCCCGTGGCCTTCGCGATCTGGGTCCTGCTCGAAGGTGTGATCATTGCTGTCCAGAGTTTCGACTACAAGCGGGTCGGATTCCCCTATTGGTGGGTAATCCTCCTGCTGGGTGTCGCCGGCGCCGTCCTCGGTGTGCTGGGCCTTCGACATCCCGATGCGACGGGCCAGACCCTCGCCACGCTCATCGGTCTGGGTATTATTGCCCTGGGTCTTTCCTACCTGTTTGCGCTGGTGGGTATCAAGAAGTTTGAGCACCAGATCAAGTAAAGCTTCCATTCCCGCAAAGACCGACCCGGCGGGACTTGTCCGCCGGGTTTTTTTATGGATATTCAATCTTAAATCCTTATCGATATGAAAAAGCTGTTCATCTTTGTACTGTTGGCCGTCTGGGTTTTGAGCGGCAACACAGCCAAGGCGCAAGTTTCAGAGTCGCCTGAATGGGCTTCCCGCATCAAGGCGGAAGGCCTGAGTCATTCCCAGATCGAGGAGATTGCCCAGTATCTGACCGATCTGACCGGATCCCGTCTTACGGCCTCCAAACAGAAACGCCGCGCCGATTCGCTCGTGATCGTCAAACTCAAGGAGCTCGGATTCACGAATCCCCGCGCCGCCTTCGCCATGGAGTTCACCCGCGGCGGTTGGGACGTGGTCAAGACCTATGCGGCTATGACATCGCCGTACTACTGCGCTTTCTCCGTCAACCCCAGGGCCTGGTCGGGCAGCACCGACGGCCTGGTGAAGGGCGAGTGCATGGTTTTCGACGTCGAGTCGAAAGAAGATCTGGAAAAATACCGGGGCAAGGTGGCCGGCAAGATCCTGCTGATGCCCTCGGAACAGTCGTATGACATCCGCTTCGAGCCGCTGGCTTCGCGCTACACCGAAGAGGAACTGGAGGCCCTGCTGAGTGACAATCGCGCCACGCCGCGCGGCGGACGTTATGGTCGCTACAACTTTGACTACCGCGCCTACATGGAACTCCGCCAGATGATGAGTGAGTTCTATGCGAAAGAGAAGCCGCTCTGCATCGTCAATGCAAGCGGTTCGTTCAACGTTCCCGGCAGCTCGGGCGTCAACTACAAGGCCGGCGATCCCGAACCGGTCCCCGAACTGGCGATGCCGATCGAAGACCACGCCCGTATGGTCCGCCTAATCGAGAAAGGCCAGAAAGTCGAGATGGAACTCGAACTCATCAACCAGTTCAGCGATGACAAGGAAGTCCACAACATCTATGCGGAAATCCCCGGTACCGATCCCAAGCTCAAGGACGAGATCGTGCTGCTCGGCGGCCACTTCGACTCCTGGCACGGCGGTACCGGCGCTGCTGACAACGCCTCCGGCTGCATCGTCATGATCGAAGCGATGCGTATCCTCAAAGAGCTGGGCTTCAAGCCTAAGCGCACCATCCGCCTGGCCCTCTGGGGCGGTGAGGAGCAGGGCCTCTACGGCTCGCGCGGCTATATGGAACAATATCTCTACAAGGACCAGAAGAAGTTGCCCGGCTTCGACAAGTTCGCCCTCTATCTGAATATGGACAACGGCTCCGGCCGTTTCCGTGGCATCTACCTGGAACGCAACGACGCCGCCGCCCCCTTCTTCGAGGCCTGGATGAAATACATTGAACCGCTTGGCTTCCAGTATCTGTCGCCCCGCACCACCGGCGGCACCGACCACCAGACCTTCACCCGCGTCGGCCTCCCGGCCTATCAGTTCATCCAGGATGAACTCGAATACGGCCGCACCTACCACACGATCATGGACACCTACGAGCGCCTCTCGCTGAGTGACCTCCGCATCGACGCCACCATCGTCGCCTGGCTCGCCGCCTGCGCCGCCAACGACCCCGGCCGCATCCCCGTCTACCCCGCCGTCCAGCCCCAGCAGCCCCGCTTCTAGCCATCTGCCCAGCGCACCGCGGGCAGTCTCGCTTTTTTTGCCATCTGCCCGACACACCTGGCAGGCCGCTGGGCCGCCCGGCAAGGTGGCGGGCAAAAACGGGCAAGGTCCCGCCGTCAAACGGGCAAGGTCTCATTTTAACCCCGGGACCTTGCCCGTTCAATCTACGGTAGCGTGCTGTCTAGCGCATTTTCCGCCGGCAAGGTCTCAACCCCAAAAATCGACCTTGCCGGCTTCGCCCGTCATTCACCCCCTTCGGCCGAGCCTTCTCCCGCTTCGTCCGCCATTCACCTCCTTCGGCCGAGCCTCCTCCGGTTTCGTCCGTCATTCCCGGCTTGACCGGGAGTCTTCTTCGAGGGTTTTCAGTTTCTCGTAATTGTCTTTTTCTGCAATCAGGGTGATCAGGCGGGCGTTCGAGAGCGAAGGCATTTCACCGGCTTCGTAGAGACGGTACTGGTTGGCGCCGAACCCGAGAATGCGTGACATCTTTGCTGCAGATACACGGTATTTCATGCGGATGGCCTTGATATCATCTGGAGAGGGGATACCGTGTCTCTCGCGGTATTGGCGATAGACCTGCTCCATGTCTTCCGTGTCAGAAGCCGTCGTGGTAAATCGTTCCCCACTGTCATCACATAGGTAGTAGTGGGCCGTATAGTCATAGCGCTCACCACGGTAGTTCGCAGTCCTCGTCTCTTGACAGACCGTCATTTCCTTGCCGGTAATCGGACTCTTCATCGTCGTATTCATTTTTAAAGGGATATTCCATCGGACGCTCCGCCAGATGAAACGATATACAAATGACGGATTCGTTCGGGAAACCCAAACTGATCTTGATATAAACTTCTCTCTGTTTGACGTCTTTGCCAAATACCCATAGTTCGGTATTCTTGCCCAACTCGCTGACGATAGGACCGGCCGAATAGTCAGTGACAGCCAAGGTTTTGATTATTTCTACCCGATAAACGGGTGTGATATCCAGATCGAATAGTGCCTCCTGATTCTTCCCTCGATCGTCCCTGAACAGAATGTCAAACACTTTCAATTTTGCATGGAATGTCCTCAAAAACCGTTGTACCTCCAAGCGTGTCGCCATACAAAATCCTCCTCAAAATTAAACGAAAAAGTTGAATATTGCAAATCGGTCTCTGTTGAAACCGTTCTGCAAATCTAATCGCCACTGCCTGCAAATAAAAACTCCGATGAAAGATTAACCGTTTTCCAAAGAAGTTGGAAAAAGTTGAAAAACCGTCATTCCCGGCTGGGTCGGGAAGCGGGTCATAACATTCGGGGTTTTTCCTTATCTTTGTAGGATATGAGCAAAGCGAAGATTATTGTGGCCGGGATCGGGCCGGGGAGTGCGGGCGATGTGACGCCGGCGGTGCTTGAGGCGGTCCGGGAGGCCGATGTCATTATTGGCTATAAGTATTATTTCCAGTTTATTGAGCCATTCTTGCAACCGGGGACGGAGTGTATCGATACCGGGATGCTGAAGGAGAAGGAGCGGGCGCGGCAGGCTTTCGAGCAGGCAGAGGCGGGGAAGACGGTGTGTGTGGTCAGTTCGGGAGATGCCGGCATCTACGGAATGGCGCCGCTCATCTGGGAGATGAAACGCGAGAAAGGCAGCGATGTCGAGATCGAAGTGCTGCCGGGGATCAGCGCCTTCCAGAAGGCGGCTTCGCTACTCGGAGCGCCGATTGGTCACGATTTGTGCATCATCTCGCTCTCCGATTTGATGACGCCGTGGGAGACCATCGAGCGCCGCATCCGGGCGGCTGCCGTGGCGGATTTCATTACGGCGGTTTATAATCCCAAGAGCAACGGCCGTTATTGGCAGCTGTATCGGCTGCAGGAGATTTTCCTGCAGCATCGCAGCCCTGAAACGCCGGTGGGCTTCGTCCGTCAGGCGGGCCGTGATGACCAGCAGGTGAGTTTGACGACGCTGGGCGATTTTGATCCGGAGCAGGTGGATATGTTCACCGTGGTGCTGATCGGCAATTCGCAATCGTATATCCACGAAGGAAAATTCATTACCCCGCGCGGCTATTACCGGGAACGGGACGATCGGGGTGCCAAAGGTATCGGACAGGAGATTATGATCGAGAGTTTCCGCACCATCGAGAAGGAACTCCGTCATCCCGACATTCCGCTGGGCCGCAAGTGGCCGCTGCTGCACGCAATCCATACGACGGCCGACTTCGATATGGAGAACATCCTCCACGTGGATGAGGGTGCGGTGGAGACGCTCTACGCAGGCTTTGCGGAAGGTCGCATCCGGACCATCGTCACGGACGTGACGATGGCCGCAGCCGGCATCCGCAAAGGCGCCCTGCAGCGGCTCGGCGCGGAAGTGAAGTGCTATCTGGCCGATCCGTGTGTTGCGGAAATGGCTGCAGAGAAGGGAATTACGCGTACGCAGGCCGGCATCCGGCTGGCCGTCGAGGAGCATCCCGATGCGCTCTTCGTTTTCGGAAATGCGCCGACGGCGCTGATGGAACTCTGCGATCTTGTACGCAAAGGGAAGGCTGCCCCGGCGGGCATCATCGCCGCGCCGGTGGGCTTCGTCCACGTGCGTGAAAGCAAGCACATGGTCAAGCCGTTCCGGCAGATTCCCAAACTGATCGTCGAGGGCCGGAAGGGAGGCAGCAATCTGGCTGCTACGCTGGTCAATTCGATTCTCTGCTACAATGACGCCGAACAACTTAAACCCGGACGCGATGTGTAGCGACGGAAAACGCCGCGGCGGCGGCCGGCACTTTACCGTCATCGGAATGACGGACGAGCGGGAGGTCTGGTTCCCGCCGCAGGTGCGTGATGCCATCGCGGCTGGCCGCGTCTTTTCGGGCGGAAAGCGCCATCACGAAATCGTCGCCTCGCTGCTGCCCGAAGGGGCTCAGTGGATTGATATTACGGTGCCGCTGGAAGCGGTCTTCGATCAATATGAACAGTATCCCGAAGTGGTGGTCTTCGCCTCCGGCGACCCGCTCTTCTTCGGTATCGCCAATACCCTTCGCCGGGAGTTCCCCGAGGCGGAGATGACGGTCTTCCCCTCCTTCAACTCGCTGCAGTTGCTGGCGCACAGGATGGAACTTCCGTATGCCGATCTGTGCACGGTTTCGCTCACCGGCCGGCCCTGGGCTGCCTTCGACCGGGCCCTTATCCAGGGCCAGCGCCTGATTGGCGCCCTGACCGACCGGTCGAAGACCCCGGCGCTGATCGCGCGCCGGATGCTCGACTACGGTTACGACAACTATCGGATGACAGTGGGGGAGTGCCTGGGTAATCGGGATGCCGAACGGGTCCGTTCGTTTGCTTCGCTGGAAGAAGCCGCATCGGCGGAATATGCTTTCCCGAACTGTCTGATTCTCGAACAGACCCGCCTCCGGACCCATCCTTTCGGCTTGCCCGAGAAGGACTTCGAATTGCTCGACGGGCGGGTGAACATGATCACCAAGATGCCTGTCCGGCTGCTGACCCTCAGCCAGTTGGATCTTTCCCGCCGCAAGTCTTTCTGGGACGTTGGCTTTTGCACGGGCTCCGTGTCGATCGAAGCGCGTCTCCAGTTTCCGCATCTGCAGATTACATCGTTTGAGATCCGCGAAGCGGGCCGCGCGTTGATGGAAGCCAATGCCCGCAAGTTCGGCGCTCCCGGCATCGACGTCCACATCGGCGACTTCCTGGAGGCCGATCTCAGCGCGCTGCCGGCGCCGGACGCCGTCTTCATCGGCGGCCATGGCGGCCGCCTCGAAGCGATGCTCCGCCGCCTCGACCCGCTGCTGCTCCCGGGTGGCGTGATCGTCTTCAACGCCGTGAGCGAACAGAGCCAACAGCTCTTCCGCGACGGCATCGCCGCCCTCGGCCGCCGCATCACCGGCGAAATGCGCGTCGCCGTCAACCAGTTCAACCCCATCACCATCCTCAAAGCCGAATGAAACAGATTGCCATTATATTAGTTTCAGAATCTTCACTGCCGCTGGCGAAAAACGTTCAGCGGGTATTACAAGCTGGGAACGGCGGGATGCAGATTCCCGGTCAAGCCGGGAATGACGAAACGCAGATTCCCGGTCAGGCCGGAAATGACGGGCAAAACGTAGGGATTTACACGAAGAATGAAGTGAACGGGTGTACGGCTGTGGGGCCGTATGCGCCGTTTTTGAAGGAGCATTGGGAGGAATTCGAGGCGGTGGTTTTCATCGGGGCGATGGGGATTTGCGTGCGGAGTATCGCGCCGGCTTTGAAGAATAAATATCAGGATCCGGCGGTTGTCTGTATCGATAGTACCGGAAAGTTTGTCGTGCCGGTGGTGTCGGGCCACGTTGGCGGCGCCAACGAGCTGGCCCGCCAGCTAGCCGCCGCCATCTCCGCTGAGGCCATCGTCACCACCCAGAGTGACAACGAAGGTCTCTGGGCCCTCGATACGCTCGGCCGCCAGTACGGCTGGCAGACCGAGGCGACGCCTGCGCAGATGAACCGCGCTGTCTTCGCCTTCGTGCAGCATCAGCCTACTGCGCTGCTGCTGGAAGTGCGCGACGCCGGTACGGATGCGCTGGAGCGTACAAAGCCTGAGCACGTGCAAATCTTTTATCGGCGGGAAGACCTGGATCTGAAGGACTTCGGTCTGCTGATTGCCGTCACGCCCTATCTCCTGAAAGGCGTCATGCCCGGCTTGACCGGGCATCTCAATCCGCTCGCAATACCAGAAACTCTCCCGGTGCTGGCTTTCCGCCCGCCCGTGCTGCATCTGGGCTTTGGCTGCCGCCGGCAATGTGATCCGGCTGGGATTCCCGAGGCCATCGAGGCTAAACTCTTGGAAGAAGGCCTGTCGCCCCAATCGATCGCTTCGGTCGGAACCATCGAATTGAAAAAAGATGAGCCGCTGCTGCAGGCCTTGCTGGCCCGCTGGCCGCAGGCGCACGCGGAAATCTATTCCGCTGAAACCCTGGCCGCCATCGATGTCCCGAATCCTTCGGAGAAGGCGCTCGCGGCCACCGGGAGCGCCGGCGTGGCCGAAGCGGCTGCGCTCGAAAGCGCCCACGGCGGCCCGCTGCTGATTGAGAAACAGAAAGGAAAACAGACGGAAGGCAACGACTTCACCTTCGCCCTGGCGCAGGATGCCGCGTCGCTCCGCTCCGGCCATATCGAGATCGTGGGGGCGGGTCCCGGCGATCCGGAACTCGTTTCGGTACGCGGCAAACGTTTCCTCGAAGCGGCGGACCTGATCCTCTATGCAGGCAGCCTGGTACCGGTCGAATTGACGCATTATGCCAAGCCCGGCTGCACGGTGCGCAGCTCCGCCTCGATGGATCTGGAGGAGCAGTTCGCCCTGATGAAAGAATTCTACGACAAGGGTTTGCTGGTGGTGCGTCTGCACACGGGCGATCCTTGCATCTACGGTGCTATCCAGGAACAGATGGCCTTTTTCGACCGCTACGGGATGCACTATCATATCACGCCGGGCATCTCGGCCTTCCAGGCCGCTGCCGCGGCGCTCCGCTCCCAGTTTACGATCCCCGAAAAGGTTCAGACCATCATCCTCACGCGAGGCGAAGGCCGCACGCCGATGCCCGAGCGCGAACAGCTGCACAAGCTCGCCCAGTCGCAGAGCACGATGTGCATCTATCTGAGCGCGGCCATCGTGGAGGAGGTGCAGGCCGAACTCCTGCAGGCCTATCCGCCCGAGACGCCCGTGGCAGCCTGCTACAAGCTGACCTGGAAGGAGGAACGCATCTATCGCGGCCAGCTGCGCAACCTGGCCCGGATCGTTCGCGAAAACAATCTGACGCTCACGACTTTGCTGGTGGTGGGCGATGCCATCGGCAACCGCGCGGGCCTCTCGCGGCTCTATGCCCACGAATTCAAACATCTGTTCCGGCCATGATCCTGATTCTCGGCGGAACAACGGAAGGAAGGCTGGCGGTCCGGGTGGCCGACGCGGCGGGTTCGCCCTATTGGTACTCGACCCGCGGCGACCTGCAGCAAATCGAGTGCAAGCACGGCACCCACGTGACCGGCGCCCTCGACGAAGCCGCGATGGCCTCCTTCTGCACGGAACACGGCATCCGGCTGCTGGTCGATGCCGCGCATCCCTTCGCCGAGGTCTTACACCAGACCGTGGCCGCCGTCGCCGAGTCGCTCGACCTACCCGTCGTGCGGGTCGAACGCACATATGTGGGCGAAGATACTTCCATACACTGGTGTACCGATTATGCGGAAGCTGTCCGGCTGCTGGAATCCGACGGCATCACCCGTCTTCTGGCGCTCACGGGCGTGCAGACCATCGGAAAATTGCGCCCGTATTGGGAGCGGCACGACTGCTGGTTCCGCATCCTCCGGCGCGAGGAATCGCTGGCGAAAGCCCGTCAGCAGGGGTTCCCGGCGGAACGGCTTGTCTATTACGAAGAAGAAGATGACGCCTCCCTGATCGCCCGGCTTCAGCCGCAGGCGATCCTGACGAAGGAGAGCGGCGAGTCGGGCGGTTTCCCGCAGAAAGTTGAGGCGGCGCAGGCTGCCGGCATTCCTGTCTATGCGGTCCGCCGTCCGCCGCTGCCCGTCGGTTTCGAAGTCGTGACGGGCGAACACGGCCTGCGCAAGGCCATCGAGCGGCTCGTACCGGGCTTCTTCCCGCTGCGCAGCGGCTTCACAACCGGCGCCTGCGCCACCGCCGCCTCCAAAGCCGCGCTGCTCGCCCTTCTGGGAAAACCCATCGGTGATTCCGTCGAAGTCCTGTTCCCCGATGGCGAATCCTTGCGATTGCCTGTCTCATCGTGCCGTTTGCTGCATCCGATTGACGAAGAGGCGTGCGCAGGCTTGGTGGAGCGGCAGGTTCTTTCGATGCCAAGCGCCCCCGCTGGCGTCGAAAAGGTTCTGACGCGCTTAGGTGAGCCTCTTCGTCAATCGGATGCAGCAACGGCGACCGTCATCAAGGATGCCGGAGATGATCCCGATGTGACGAATGGGCAGGAGATTGTCGCCACGGTTGCGTTCAGCGAGGAGCCGGGAATCCATTTCCTGCAAGGGGAGGGTGTCGGGCGCGTTACGCTGCCGGGACTAGGGTTGCCGATCGGCGGACCGGCCATCAACCGTGTGCCGCGGCAGATGATGGAGCAGAACCTGTCGGCCCTTTATGAAGGCGGCCTCGACGTGACGATTTCCGTGCCGGGCGGCCGCGAACTGGCCCGGCGTACGTTCAATCCCAAGCTGGGTATCGTGGACGGGATCTCGATCATCGGAACGTCCGGTATCGTGCGGCCGTTCTCGAACGAAGCTTTCGTGGATGCCATCCGGAAGGAAATCGAAGTGGCTGTGGCCGTGGGTGCACCGATGCTGGTCATCAATTCCGGCGCCAAGAGCGAAGCCTTTCTCAAGGCCCGCTATCCCGACCTGCCGCCGCAGGCCTTTGTCCATTACGGCAATTTTATCGGTGAGACCCTGAAGATTGCGGCCGAGCTGAAAGTCCCCCGGGTGGTGATGGGCATCATGCTCGGCAAGGCTGTCAAGCTGGCCGAAGGCCATCTCGACACCCATAGCAAGAACGTGGTGATGAACAAAGCGTTCCTGAAGGAAGTCGCCGCCTCGGCCGGCTGTACGCCGGCCGCCGCCGAAACCATCGACCGCCTCACCCTCGCCCGTGAACTCTGGACCGCCCTGCCGCCCGACGACGCCCGCCTGTTCTTCGCAGCCATCCTCTCCCGCTGCGCCGCCGTCTGCGCAACGGTGTACCCTTCTCTCACCATCCTCCTCCTCGACGAAAACGGAACCATAATATCCCAAAACAATGCTGAAAATCGGTGACAAAATGCCGTCCTTCGAAGTCATGGACCAGGACGGGCAGATGGTGAAGTCGGAAGACTTCATCGGCAAGGGTCGCAAGACCATCGTCTATTTCTATCCGAAAGACAACACGTCGGGCTGTACGGCCGAAGCGTGTTCGTTCCGGGACAATTACGCCGAACTTACGGCTGCCGGCTACAACGTGGTCGGCGTGAGCAAGGACAGCGCCAAGTCCCACTCGGGCTTCCGGGCCCGCTACGAGCTGCCTTTCCGCCTCTTGGCCGATACGAGCACCCAGATGCTGCAGGACTTCGGCGCCTGGGGCGAGAAGAAGATGTACGGCAAGACCACGATGGGCACGCTGCGCCGCACCTTCATCTTCGACGAGAACGGCATCCTGGAGCGCATCATCGAGAAGGTGGATACGAAAAACGCTGCCGCCCAGATCCTTACGACCTGATATCGAAACGGATGAAAAAGATAATACTCCTTTCCGTCCTTATGCTCACCAGCCTTTCTACCGTGGCGCAGCCCGTTACCCTGCGCCCGGACAATATCGATGAAGTCCTGTCGCAGCTGACCTTGAAGGAGAAAGCCTCGCTTGTGGTGGGAGCCGGCTATAAAAGTATGCTCGCCGGCACCTTTGGCTTCAAGGTCCCGGTTCCCGGTGCGGCCGGTATGACCCGGGCCGTGCCCCGGATGGGCATTCCGTCCATTATCCTGAGCGACGGCCCCGCCGGCGTGCGCATCGAACCGAAGCGGAAACAGACCGACCAGACCTTCTACTGTACGGGATTCCCGATCGGTTCGCTGCTTTCCAGCACCTGGAATCCGCAGTTGGTGGAGAAGGTCGGCGGCGCCATCGGCGAGGAAGCGCTCGCGTACGGCGTCGATGTGATGCTGGCGCCGGGCATGAATCTCCAGCGCAATCCGCTCTGCGGGCGGAATTTCGAGTATTATTCGGAAGATCCGCTGCTCAGCGGGCGGATTGCCGCGGCCTATGTGCGCGGCATCCAGGCGCAGGGCGTGGGCGCGTGCGTCAAGCATTTCGCCGTCAACAATCAGGAAACCAACCGGTTCTGGAACGACGCCCGGGTGGGCGAGGAAGCTCTTAAGACGCTCTATCTCAAGAATTTCGAATATGCGGTCCGCGAAGCGCAGCCCTGGACGGTGATGGCTTCCTACAACCGGCTCAACGGCACCCATACGCAGGAAGACAAGTGGCTGCTGACGGAAGTCCTGCGCGACGACTGGGGCTTCGAAGGGCTGGTGATGACCGACTGGACGGGACGGCGCAACACGGCCGCCCAGATCGAGGCGGGCTGCGACCTGATGGAGCCGGGCGTGAAATCGCAGATCCGCGAACTGGTCCGGAAAGTGAGGAGAGGCGAACTCTCGGAAGCGGCACTGGACGTCTGCGTCCGGCGGGTCCTGGAACTGGTCGTCAAAACACCGACGTTCAAAGGACACAAGCCCACCAATGCACCCGACCTGAAAGCCCATGCAGAAATAGCCCGGGAAGCGGCGGAAGAGGGGATTGTGCTCCTGGAGAATCGCGCCGAATCGCTGCCGCTGGCAGCAGGAACCCGGATCGCCCTTTTCGGGAACGGCTCGTATGCGCTGCTCGCTGGTGGAACGGGTTCCGGACACGTGCACAGACCTTATGTCGTCAACCTCGACGAAGGTCTTTCCCACGAGGGATTTGCTGTCAGCCGTGACCTCTCGACGCGTTACAAAGACTATATGGCGGAAAACCGCCCGCGGAAGAAGTTCCTTTCGGGTATGCTGGGAAGTCCCGCGATCCCGGAAATGCCGCTGTCCCGCGAAGTGGTGACATCGGCCGCGGGGCAAGCCGACTGCGCCGTCGTGACGATTTCCCGTCAGGCAGGCGAGGGAGGCGACCGGCATCTGGAAGACGATTTCCTGCTCAGCGAGACGGAGAAGCAGATGCTTGCCGATGTCTGCGAAGTCTTTCACGGTCAGGGGAAAAAGGTCGTCGTGGTCCTGAATGTCGGCGGCGTGGTGGAAACGGCCTCGTGGAAGCAGCTGCCCGACGCCATCGTCCTGGCTTGGCAGCCGGGGCAGGAGGGCGGCGATGCTTTGGCCAGCATCTTGTCCGGCCGCGTCTGTCCGAGCGGCCGGCTTCCGGTCACCTTCCCGGTGGACTATTTCGATCTCCCTTCATCCGCTCATTTCCCGTATGACTATGTCGGCCGCGGCTCGATGACGGCCGGGCGCGACAAGGAAAAGGATGTGGAGAATGTCGGCTATACGGATTATGCGGAAGGCCTCGACGTCGGATACCGCTATTTCCAGAAGTCCGGCACGCCGGAAGTGTCCTATCCTTTCGGTTACGGTCTTTCCTATACCACTTTCCAGCACAGCGGCCCCGTCGTGGCCGGGAACGCCGTGACCGTTTCGGTGAAAAACACCGGCTCCGTGGCAGGCAAGGAGGTCGTGATGGTGATGACGCCGCTGCTGCGCGCCTTCGGCAAAACCCGTCTGCTGCAGCCGGGCGAATCCGTGACGCTGGTGCTTCCGATCGTTACAGAGTGATGCGGACCAGGCCGCCGAAAGGCGGCAGGGCCGCGAAGGCCGCTTCGGGCGTGACCAGGCCGGCATAGACCTGGGCCGAGACCAGGACGCCGCCGTGGGCGAAGACCGCGACGCGCTGCCAGGGTTTCGTGCGCAGCTCGTCGAGGAAGTTGCTGACCCTGAGGTATTGCATCATAAAAGACTCCCCGCCTGAGACCGGTGTGTTGATGTGGTCGGCGTACCATTCTTGGAGATGGGGGTCGGAAATGTCGTCGAAGAGCATCATCTCCCATTCACCGAAATTGAGTTCGAGGATGCGCGGGTCGCGCTCCGCATCGGCGTAGCCGCAGTAAGCGGCCAGCCGCGTGCAGCGGGAGAGGGGACTGGTGTAGGCGTAGTCGATGGGCCCGCAGTTTTCCAGCGCGGCCTTTGTGACGGCGGCTTCTTCTTCGAACGTGGACTTGAGCGGTACGTCGGTCTGCCCGTAGCAGGTGCCTGTGGGCACGTCGACGGCCGTGTGGCGGATAAGGATGACTTCCATGACACAAAAATACGAAATTTCATTATCTTTGCCGCTTGATGGACGGAAAGCTGCATAGACAAGGCCTCAGAAGCGGGATGACGATGCTCTGCATCGCCATCTTCCTCTTCAGCTACGTCAATGCCACGATGTTCTGGCACGGCCACGACGTGTCCGGCAACTGGATCATCCATTCCCACATCTCGACCAAGGCCCACCGCTCCGCTCCGGAAAGCAACACCCACACGGCAACCCAGCTGCTGCTCATCCAGTCGGCCGGGGAAATCGCTTGCACCGAAGACGCGGTCGCTTCCTACGAGATGGAACCTGTGCGGCCCGTCGCGGGCATCCTTTTCCAGCATCAGCCGACGCTTTCCAGCCCTTCATCCCTTGCCGCCGCCTCCCTGCGCGGCCCGCCCGCACTTGTCTGACAACCCTTCCGGCGCCTGGCGCCGAATTCCCTTTTTGTCAAACAAGTTCAATCGCTAAAACATGAAATACAGATTGATAGCGCTGGTGCTGATGGCATCAGCCCTTTCCGGGTGTGGAACGCGCGGCGGATCGCAGGAGAAGACGGCCGACCGCTGGTTTACTTCTGATGAAGAAGGCGTTACCGTCGTAGACGGATCCCCGCTCACCACCAAATTGGAACTGGTGCAACTGGCTCCCCAGACCGTCGACCTCTCGTTCCGGACCACGGCTTCCGTCGGCCCCAAAGCGGGCAGCGTCGCCGAAATCGGCCTTCCGTTCGGCGGCCGGGTCATCCGTTCCTTCGTCCGGCTGGGCGACCCTGTCCGCAAGGGACAGGCCCTTTTTGAAGTAAGTTCCTCCGATTATATGCAGGCCGTCAAGGAGTATCAGGAAAGCCGCAGCGCCGCCGACCTGGCCGCCGCCAACCGGCAGCGCAAAGAGACGCTCCACCAGTCGGGAATGCTCTCCGACCGGGAATGGGAAGAGGTCTGCGCCGAAGCCCGTAACGCCGAGAATGCCTGCGTGATGGCCCGCCGGAGCCTCGCCCTTTTCAATGTCGATCCCGCATCGGCGCAGGTGGGGGAACCGCTCCGGGTCGTCGCGCCGATCTCCGGCCGCATCGTCCGCAGCGACCTGGTCATCGGAGGCTATCTCGACGAGGAAGATGAGGCCCCGATGACCGTGGCTGACCTGTCGAAGGTCTGGGTCACGGCCCACGTGAAAGCTTCCCAGGTGAGCGGCCTGGCTGCCGGACAGCGCGTACACATCGAGCTCGATGCCGCGCAGCAGGCGGAAGGCGTCATCTTCTATGTGGGCGAACTGCTTGACGAGAAGACCCGTACGCTCCCCGTCGTCATCGAATGCGACAATGCCGGGCGGCTCTTCAAGCCCGGGATGTTCGTGACCGCCTTGTTTGAACGGCAGGCGGCCGAAGTCCTGGCGATTCCTTCCTCGGCCGTATTCCAGGGCACGGAAGGCAAGTTCGTGTACCTGCAGGACGCCCCGATGCACTTCCGGAAAGCCGAGGTGGTCGTAGAGAGCCTTGACAGCAGCCGGCAGCGCGTGCTGTCCGGTCTCAACGGGGGAGAAACCATCATTGCCGACGGCGGCATCTATCTGAGCGAATAGGCCATGGAACGACTCATCCGTTTCGCCCTCCGACGCAGAGGGCTCATCGCCGTGGTATTCCTGGTCGTGTCGCTGTTCGGCATCTATTCCTGGACACGGCTTTCCATCGACGCCTATCCCGACATCGCCGACGTCACGGTGCAGGTCGTGACCCAGGTGCCCGGCCTGGCCGCCGAGGAAATCGAGCAGCAGATCACCATCCCGCTGGAGCGGGCGCTCAACGGCATCCCTTCGCTCGATATGATGCGCAGCAAGAATTCCTTCGGCCTGTCGATCGTCGTCCTCGTGTTTCAGGACGGCACGGAAGACTACTGGGCCCGCCAGCGTGTCAGCGAGTGCATCGCCGACGTGGACCTGCCCTACGGGGCCGTTCCGGAACTCAATCCGCTCACATCGCCGACCGGCGAGATCTACCGCTACGTATTGGTTGGGGAAGGCAAGTCGCTCCGCGAACTGACGGAAATCAACAAGTGGATCGTGATTCCCGCCCTGCAGCAGATCCAGGGCGTGGCTGCCGTGAGCAACTTCGGTGGCCTGACGACGCAATACCAGCTGGAAATCGACCCGCAGCGCCTGCTGGAATACGACCTGACGCTCTCCGATGTCGAGGAGGCGCTGGAAAACAACAATGCCAATGCCGGCGGCAGTATGATCAGCGTGGGCGACGTGAGCTACGTGGTCCGCGGCGTGGGCCTGATCCAGGATCTGGAGGATATGGGCGACATCGTGGTCAAGAACGAGGACGGCGTCCCCGTCTTCCTGCGCGACCTGGGCCTGCTCCGCTACGGCAACCTGGAACGCAAGGGTATCCTGGGTTATGTCGACGATGAAATCGCCTTTTCCGACGGCGTGGAGGGCATCGTGCAGATGCTGCGTTACCAGAATCCGTCGAAGGTACTCGATAAAGTCCACAAGGTGGTGGACGATCTCAACCGGGACGGGCTTCCGGAAGGTGTTCAGATCCGTACCTTCATGGACCGCACGAACCTGGTCGGCACGACCCTCAGTACCGTGGAGCATACGCTTCTGTTCGGTATGCTGCTGGTCATCGGCATCCTGCTCATCTTCCTGGGCAGCCCGAAGAGTGCGCTCATCGTGGCCGCCACCATTCCGATCTCCCTGCTGGTCGCTTTCATCCTGATGCATCTGACCGGGATTCCGGCCAATCTGCTCAGCCTGGGCGCCATCGACTTCGGCATCCTGGTGGACGGCGCGATCGTGATGATGGAGACGATCCTGAAGTTGCGGGAGGAGGATCCGTCCGTACCCCTGACCGGAAAGGAGACGCTCCACCGGGTGATGCTGGTGGCCAAACCCATCTTCTTCGCCACCCTGATCATCATCGTGGCCTATATGCCGCTCTTCGCCTTCGAGCGTATCGAGAAGAAACTCTTCACGCCGATGGCCTTCACCGTGGGTTATGCGCTGCTGGGTGCGCTCTCCGTGTCGCTGCTCCTGATTCCGGGCCTGGCCTATGCCATCTACCGTAAGCCGCAGAAAGTCTATCATAACAAGGTCCTTACGCGGATGAACACGGCCTATCGGAGCCAGACGGCCTCCCTGATGGGTCAGCCGCGCAAGGTATTCGTGGGCATCGCCGCTGTCTTCGCGGCTGTCGTCGTGATGGCCATCACGGTCGGCAAGGACTTCCTGCCCAATCTCGACGAGGGCGGCATCTGGATCCAGGTACAGGGCCCTCCGGGCATCTCGCTCGAGAAATCAACCCGGATGGCCGACGAACTGCGCGAAAAACTCAAGTCTTTCGACGAAGTGACCTATGTCATGACCCAGGTGGGCCGCGACGACGAGGGCGCCGAAGCCTTCACGTCTTCCCATATGGAAGTGTGCGTCGGCCTGAAGCCCTACCGGCAGTGGAAATGGGGCAAGAGCAAGGACGACCTGATTGCGCAGATGGCCGATACGATCGCCCTGATGCCGGGCTTCCGCGTGGGCTTCTCCCAGCCCATCATCGATATGGTGATGGACCAGATCGCCGGTTCCCACAGCGACCTGGCTTTGAAGGTGTACGGTAACGACCTGGACGAGGACCGGCGCATCGCCGAAGAGGTCGAGCGTATCCTCGCCGGCATCCCCGGTGCGACCGACGTGATCATCGACCAGGAGCCGCCGCTGCCGCAGCTCCAGATTACGGCCGACCGCGAGAAAGCCGCTTACTACGGCATCAATATCTCCGATATCGCGCAGCTGGTCGAGACGGCGGTCGGCGGACGTGCCGTGTCCCAGGTGTATATCGGCAACCGTGTTTACGACGTCATCTGCCGCTTCCGGGAAGACGTGCGCGACACGCCTGAGAAGATTGCCGCCCTGCCGCTGACCACGGCCTCCGGCTCGCACATCCCGCTTTCCGCCGTCGCCGAAGTGACGACGCGGCTCGGTGCCAGCTCCATCTCCCGTGAGATGAACCGCCGTCACCTGACCGTTCGCGTGAACCTGCGCGGCAAAGACCTGACGACCTTCCTGGGCGAGGCGGACGCCCTGATCCGCAAGCAGGTACAATACGATCCCGTGAACTACACGCTCAAATGGGACGGCCAGTTCGAGAACCAGCGCCGTGCCTATACCCGCCTGGCCATCATCATCCCCTTCGTGCTGGCCATCATGTTCATCCTGCTCTACGGTGCCTTCCGGAGCTTCCGGCAGGCCGGGCTGCTGATCGTGCTGCTGCCGCTGGCCCTGTTCGGCGGTCTGCTCGCGCTCAACGTTCGCGGGATGACCTTCAACGTGTCGTCGGCCGTGGGCTTCATCGCCCTCTTCGGCCTGACCATCCAGAACGGGGTCATTATGGTCTCGCACATCAATCACCTGCGTCAGCAGGGGACGCCGCTGAAAGACGCCGTCGTGGAAGGCGCCTCCCACCGGCTCCGTCCCGTGCTGATGACGGCGACCGTGGCCGTCCTCGGCCTGCTGCCGGCCTCTCTGGCCACCGGCATCGGCTCCGATGTCCAGCGGCCGCTGGCTACGGTCATCGTCTATGGCCTCCTGTTCTCGACGCTCATCACCCTGTATATCCTTCCCACGCTTTACTACCGGATGGAAAAGCGTCAGGGACAAAAACCTGTCACGCAAGATGAAGAAGAGTATTAAACTGACGCTCACCGTTCTCCTGCTGGCCGCGCCCTGTGCGCTGCCGGCGCAGGATTACGCCGATTATATGAAAGCCGTCGAAGCGCGGAACGCGGCCTATGCCGCGGAGCGCTGGAACGTCGATATCGCCGCCGCACAGACCCGCGCCGCGGGCGTGTTCAACGATCCTACGCTGTCGGTGGATTACGGCAACAACCAGGACTGGTCGCTGCAGATGGGCCAGTCGGTCGAGACGGCGCTCTCGTATGCCTTCAGCCTGGGGAATGTCCGTCGTGCCCGCATCGGCGTGGCGCAAAGTGAGGAGGAAATCACCCGCGCTGCTTTGGACGACTGGTTCCGGAACCTGAAAGCCGAGGCGACGATCGCCTGGGCTGAAGCGCAGCAGGCGCGTTCGATGCTGGAAGTAAAACGTTCCTCTTGGGAGAGTATGCGGCAGGTGGCTGAATCGGACAGTCTGAAGGCCGTACTGGGCGACGGGAGCCCCGTCGATGCCCGCCAGTCGCGCATTGAGGCCCGGGCCTTCTATGCCGACTATCTCGCGGCCGAGGCGGACTACGCCAATGCCCTGAGCACGCTCTCGCTCCTGGCGGGCGGGATGCCGGTCGACAGCGTGTCTGACGCGGAAGTCCTGCTGGCCGTTCCCGCTGGAGATGTGCAGGCGATGGTGGAACTGGCTATGGAGCAGCGCGCCGACCTTCGTGCCGCCGAATTGACGCGGACCCTGTCGCAGCGCAACCTGGCGTTGGTCAAGGCAACGCGTGCACCGGAAATCGAGCTGACGGCAGGCTATTCCTACAATACGGAAGTCCGCAACGAGATTGCGCCCGCGCCGCAGTATCACGGGCTCTCGGTGGGCATAGCGTTTCCTTTGAAGTTCTCCCGGCTCAACCGCGGAGAAAAGTTGGCCGCCGAGCGTACGGTACTGCAGGCGGACGCGGCTTACGAAGCTGCCCGTCAGGAGATTATGACGGAGGTCGTGCAGGCGGATGCCAACTTCCAGTCCGCAGTCCGCGTGGCGCAGGAGTGCTCTTCCTCGATGCTGGAAGATGCGGCGTCGATCCTCGAAAGCCGCCGGCAGGCCTATCTGCAGGGCGACTCCTCGCTGCTCGATTTCCTGCTGGCCGTCCGCGTCTTCAACGAAACGGCTGAGCAATGCATCGCCGCCCGCACCGGTCTGACTACCGCCGCCGCGGAATTGATGCAGGCATTGGGCCTCTGATCAGAGGCAATGGACCATCAGGACTGCGGACAGATAGAACAGCAGTTCGCAGAGGAGGAAGGTGGCGCCGCAGCAGTCGCCCGTGTAGCCCTGGATTTTGCGGCGCATCAGCAGCGCGAGCAGCAGCATCACACAGAGCGGAACCAGCAGCAGCCAGAGGAAACTGACGGGCAGCCAGTGGAGGGCGAATGCCATCACGAAGGCAGGCGCCAGCCCGAAGAAGGCGCAGAGCAGCAGCTCGGGCAGCGTCATCCGCTCATAGACCGTCTTGTTCTTGGCCGTTTCTTCCGTGCGGGCGTAAGGGAGGAAATTGATGAGCTGGGCGGCGCAGCATTTCGACCAGCAGTCGCCGCAAAGGACCAGCAGGCAGAGCGTGTCACGCGAGAGCGTGGCGGGCAGTTGCAGCATCAGGGCGAAATAGACGATCAGGCCGATGACCCCATACGTGCCGATGTGCGAATCCTTCATAATGCCCAGCACCCGTTCGCGCGAGGTGCCGCCCCCGAATCCGTCGATAAAGTCGGCCAGGCCGTCTTCGTGCAGGCAGCCCGTGAGCAGCAGACGGGACAGGAGTGCCAGGATCCAGGCCAGCGTGAGCGGCAGGAAACTGCCGCAGAGCCAGAGGACGAAGGCGGTGACAAAACCCGTCAGCCAGCCGGCGACGGGCCAAAGCGGAACGACCCGCTTGAACTGATCGGCGGGAATCTCCCGGATCCGCCAGAAAGGGAGCCGGGTAAAGAAGGTCAAAGCTGCCAGGAGTCTCATTGCTGCTGCAAAATTAGTGAATAATCGCTACCTTTGCAATCGGATGAAACGCATCATTCTGATCACAGGAGGCTCCCGTTCGGGGAAAAGCAGTTACGCGGAGAAGCTGGCGCTGGCGCTTTCGCCAGAGCCGGTCTATCTGGCGACGGCCCGCATCTGGGATGACGAGTTCCGGGAGCGGGTGCGGCGGCACCAGGAGCGTCGCGGACCGCAGTGGACCAATATCGAGGAAGAAAAGCAGCTGAGCCGGCACGACCTTACCGGCCGCGTCGTAGTCGTGGACTGCATGACGCTCTGGGCCACCAATTTCTTCTTCGACCTGGAGAGCGACGTCGACCGCTCGCTCGCGGCGCTCAAAGCCGAGTTCGACCGCCTCACGGCGCAGGACGCCACTTTCCTCTTCGTGACCAACGAGATCGGAATGGGCGGTACCTCCGACAACGCCATCCAGCGCAAGTTCACCGACCTGCAAGGCTGGATGAACCAGTATGCCGCGGCCAGGGCCGACGAAGTCGTGCTGATGGTGAGCGGCATCCCAGTCAAAATCAAAGGATAAGATGGAATTCCATATCTCCCGGCCAGATCCGGCGCTCCGCCCTGCCCTTCAGGAAAAAATCGACAATCTCACCAAACCCAAAGGATCGCTCGGCCGGCTCGAGACCCTCGCGCTCCAGATCGGTCTGATCCAGCAGACCCTTTCGCCCACGCTGCGGCATCCCCAGAACATCGTCTTTGCCGGCGACCACGGCATCGTGGAGGAGGGGGTGAGCATCGCGCCCAAGGAGGTGACCTGGCAGCAGGTGTGCCACTTCACGCATCCGCACGGCACGGGCGGCGTCAATTTCCTCTGCCGCCAGCACGGCTTCACGCTAAAGGTGGTCGATGCGGGCGTCGATTTCGACCTGCCGCGCGACCGCGGCATCATCGACCTGAAAGTCGCGCGCGGTACCCGCAATTTCCTGCACGGCCCGGCAATGACGCCGGAACAGATGGAGCAGTGCCTCGCCGGTGGCGCCCAGGTGGTCCGCCAGTGCTTTGAAGAGGGGAGTAATGTGCTGAGTTTCGGCGAGATGGGTATCGGAAACACCTCTCCTTCGTCGATATGGATGTCTTATTTCACGGGGATTCCGCTCGCGGAATGCGTCGGAGCCGGCAGCGGCCTCGACAAGTCGGGTGTGCGGCATAAGCTCGACGTCCTGAGCCGTTCGGTCGCAAACTATTCGGGCGACGGATCGCCGCGCGACATCATCCGCTGGTTCGGTGGTTTCGAGATGGTGATGGCTGTCGGCGCGATGCTGCAGGCCGCGGAGCTCGGGATGGTGATCCTGGTCGACGGATTCATCATGACCAGCTGTATGCTGGCCGCCTCGCGGCTTTATCCCTCGGTACTGGATTATGCCGTGTTCGGCCACTGCGGCGACGAGTCCGGCCATCGCAAGCTGCTCGATGCGCTCGGCGCCGAGCCGCTGCTCAGCCTGGGCCTCAGGCTGGGCGAGGGCACCGGCGCCATCTGCGCCTGGCCGATCGTCGATTCGGCCGTCCGGATGATCAATCAGATGGACACCTTCTCCGGTGCCGACATCACGAAGTATTTCTAGGCCGGTTTCCGGCTTGTGGGGGTCTCCCGCTCCTTGCGCCACATCTGCCAGCTGTTGAACAGGTTCTGCCAGATGGAGTACAGGGCGGTGAAGACCGATGCCAGGGGCAGGAGATAGGTGTTGGCGATCCAGATGCCCATCGCGCTGTTCTTCTGACCCAGGATCTGGCCGCCGGCAATGCGGTCGCCGTACTTGCTGCCCAGCCATTTGCCGACGGCGAACTGGATGAAGCAATAGACGACCGAGGCGATGCCCAGGATCAGGATGCTGGTTTTTTCTTCCTTTCCGTTGAGGAACATGAAATCGATGGTCTGGCCGAGCGTGATGGTCAGCGCCAGGGCCCAGAGATAGAAAGAGAAGCTTTTATGGCGGCACAGGAAGGCACTGACGCGGGGTGCGAACCGTTGCAGGAAGAGCGCCACGAAGAAAGGCAGCGCGATGGTCGGAGCCACGCGGCGGAAGATCATCCACATCGATTCGAAAAAAGGGACCTCCTGCAGCGTTCCGATGAAAGAGAAATAGATGGGCGCCACGATCGACACCATCAGGTTGCCCACGATGGTGTAGGTCGTCACCGTTTCACGGTTCGCCCCGAGGATCGTGGCGATGACCACCGACGAGGCGGCTACCGGGCAGAGTACGCCCGCCAGCACGCCCTGGGCCACCACTTCGCTGGCGCCGAAGGCCTTGAACAGAAAATAACTGCCCAGCGAGACCACAATCTGAAACAACATGATCCATACGTCCAGCATCGTGACTTTCAGCTTCTTCATATCGACTGCCGCGTAGTTGAGCAGCAGGATGGAGAAGATCAGCCAGGGCGTCACTTCCCGGACATACGTCAGGGAGTGGTGGAAGAGAAGCCCCAGGACGATGGCCAGGGGCAGGACATAGCTGCGAAGACGATACATGAAGCCCGGTTACAGGATGAGGTCGTTGGCGACGATCTTGGGAACGTAGTGGATGCCGTTTTCGCGGTAGTATTTCAGGGGCTCTTCGGCGTGGACCGGCACGAGTTCGATCTGTTCGGCGGGCTTGCCGATGGCCAGGATGAGCACGGGCTCGCAGGGAAGGGCGAACGTGTCGGTCACGGCCTGTTTGTTGAAGGCGCCGATGCAGATGCCGCCCAGGCCCATTTCCACGGCCTTGAGCAGCATGCTTTGGGCGGCGATGCCCACGTCCATGTGGACCCACTTGTCGGGCTCTACCGTGCTGCAGATCACGATGAAGGCCTCGGGCTCGGTGCCGGGGAAGGGAAGGTGCAGTTCGGGCAGCGCACCGCCCAGCTTGTAGAGGCCCTGCATCCGGTCGGACCCGGTCTGGCGCGTGAGCAGCTTGAAGCGGAGAACCTGCTGGTTGCGGCCGGAAGGGACCTTGGTGCAGACCTCGACGATGCGGCGCAGCTGCGCCTCGGTCACGACGCAGGATTTGTCGTAGCCGCGGTAGCTGCGGTTGCCGCGGAGCAGCGTGCTGAGCGAAGCGGTGTGCTTTTTGGCCGCCGGCTTGTTGCGGAATTCTTCGAATTTATTTTCCAGATAGTTGTCAGCCATTGTGAAACGTTTTTATCCGTTTAGACATAGAGTAGGATGCCGGCGACGGCCGACAGGCAGATCATCAGGATCGAGTCGACCTTGAACCAGGTGGCGAGGCA